>Ga0210021_1001139_pt1 | contig 27271 bp, 25 predicted proteins | sample CryGeymeta201517_FD_183981 | JGI IMG/M metagenome (GOLD analysis project Ga0210021, IMG submission 183981) | Groundwater microbial communities from Crystal Geyser aquifers in Utah, USA - Crystal Geyser metaG 2015-17 (SPAdes) (version 2) | ecosystem: Environmental > Aquatic > Deep subsurface >... | reverse complement strand
TAAATCTTTTACCTTAATTTATTTTTTAGAAGCAATAATTCCTATTGCTCCTGAAATAATAAACTCTAAAAATGCAGATTTAAAAAATAAATCATAATTATTAAACAAAAATTTGAATAATTCTTTCATTGGAAGATTATTTAAGTTTATGATATTCCAATAGAAAAAGAAGATTGCTAGAAAATAACTAACTATTCCTACAACTACAAACATAATTAACAAATGATATTTGTTCTTTAAAGCCATATATTTTAAAACATATTCTGAAAAATAATACATTCCAAAGAAACCAACAATAGGAAGTAGCATATACATTGGTGATTTGAAAAAATCTCCTGGTGTTATAAGATATACAAGTAAATAACTAACTACAAGAGTAATTATAAACCATATAAGCATATTATAATTTATTTTTTTCATAATTTTTCTCTTTATATTAATTCTTTTAATAAATATTAAATAATTATAGACTAAAAACTATAAATATCTTTCTTATTTAAAAAAACACTTAGTTTATATATTTTTTTATAGATTATATTTCTATGGCTGATAAAAAATCAGATTTAACAACAATTAGTTTTATTAATACTAAATCTATTAAAAAAAAAGCAGCCATACCAGTATCTAAAAAAAAGTTTTCTATAATTAATTATTTTAAAGATAATAAACAAACTTTATTAAAAAACTTAAAATATTTTTTCTTAGCAGCTTTTGGAGTTCTTTTTTCTCTTTTATTATCTATTTTGATTTTTCCTGAAAATATAGGTTTATTTACAATAATTTTAACAACTTTGTTTTTAATGCCACAAATTTATAAACAATCAAAATATAGTCAATTATTGTTTGGAAGATCTAAAAAAATTGAGCATAAAGGAATTAGTATGGTTGAAATGTCTGTTCCTAAAAAAACTAATTTTTTAAGATTTAATCAATTATATGATGAAAATAAAGATTTAGTTGATCTTTTTTTAATTTTTTTCTTAGGTGTTTTTTTAACTGTTATGTTATTTATTTTAATTGCTCCTTTTGAAGTATCAAGCAATGCTTTTTCAACTATTGGTTGGGATAATAATTTAGTTCCTTCAAAAGATATTGGCTTTGAAAATCAAGATAAATTAATTATTTTTAAAGATATTTTTGTAAATAATTTATCAGTAATATTTGTTTGTTTTTTATTTGCTTTAATATTTCCCTCAGCAGGTATTTTAATTGTTGTTTGGAATGCTATTCTTTGGGGTGTTATTTTTACACAATATATGTCTTTGTACAGTTTAGTTTATAATGTTTCTTTTTCAGTAGTTTTTTTAGCTGTATTTTGGAGTGCTATACCACATATATTCTTAGAAGCAATTGGTTATTTTTTTAGTACGATTGCAGGAATAATTTTAGCTATTTCAATAAAAACTGATTTTAAGGATACTGATAGATTTTTTTTAATTTTAAAATATTCAATTGTTCTTTTAGGTTTTGCAATATTTTTTGCACTCACAGGTTCTTTTTTTGAAGCTTATTTTTATGATATTTTTAAAAATTTATTTTTATAATTTAAATTAAGTTGTTTTTTTAAAAAGTATTATAAATATATTGTATTACTATATTAATTATAAAAATATAAAATAGAGTGATTAATTTTGACATTAAAAACAGATGCTTCTTTTCCATGGACAGAAAAATATAGACCAAAGACTTTAGATCAAATGGTTGGTCAGACACATGTAGTCCCTAGATTAAAAAAATATGTAGAAAAAAGAAGTATGCCTAATCTTTTATTTGCAGGACCTCCAGGTGTTGGAAAAACTTGTTCAGCAGTAGCTCTTGCAAAAGAACTTTTTCAAAATACTTTCTCACAAGATTTTTTAGAACTTAATGCTTCTGATGAAAGAGGTATTGGTGTTGTTAGAGGAGCTATAAAAGATTTTTCAAGAACAATACCTTTAGGTGCAGACTTTAAAATAATATTCTTAGATGAAGCAGATGCCTTAACAGTTGATGCTCAACAAGCTTTAAGAAGAACTATGGAAAAATATACTGGTACTGTAAGGTTTATTCTTAATGCAAATTATTCTTCAAAATTAATAACACCAATACAAAGTAGATGTTCTCTTTATAAATTTAAACCAATCTTAAAAGAAGATATTATTAAATATTTAACAATGATTCTTACAAAAGAAAATGTTTCTTACGATCAAGATGCGTTAGATGCAATTTATGATGTTTGTGAAGGAGATATGAGAACTGCAATTAACTATCTTCAAGCAGCTTCATCTATTGGGGATAAAATTACAAAAGAAATAATTTATGAAGTTTCAAATTCTGCTCAACCACAAGACATTTTTCATATGATTGATGCTTGTCTTGAAGGGGATTTTTTAAAAGCAAGAGGTTTTATGGAAAAACTTCTTTTTGAGCAAGGTCTAAGTGGAGAAGATGTAATTAATCAAATTTATAAAAAATTTATAGTCTATCCTGAAGATAAAATTACAATTAATTTAAAAGTAAAAATTATTGATCGTATAGCAGAAATTAATTTTAGATTAGTTGAAGGTGCAAATGATAGAATACAGCTTGAAGCTTTACTTGCACAAATTATTTTAATAAACTCAAATAAACAAGGTGAATAATTTTATGCCCTCATATATTGATGATTTAGTTGGAAAATATAGTTTAGAAAAAGATAAACAAAAAGAAGAAGCTAGAAAAGCTGCTGAAAATGCACCTGAAAAGAAAGAAGAAATTTCTCTAGATTCTAAAAAAGAAACTTTAAAGCAAGATAACTTTTTTGAAAAAAAATCTGTTGATGTTGATTCTCACAATAAATCACAAGAGCCATCTTCTTTTACACAAAACAAAAAAATAATGGATTTATCTGAATTTGATTCTTCTAAAAAACAAGAAAAAGTAAATTCAACAGAATCACAAGATTCTTTATTTGAAAGATTAAAAGCAAAAAATGCTGAAAAACAAGACTCTCAAGAAAAATCAAAAACATTAGATATTGGTGATTTATCTGAAAAAGAAAAAAAATTAATTGAAGATGATAAAGATTCTGTTTTTGATACAGATACACAAAAACAAAATAAACTTGATGCCCTTTCAAAATTAAAAGCACTTAATACTAATTCAGAAATAAAATCTTCAGAACTTTCTGAAACAAAAGGAGATTCTGCTTTTGAAAAACAAGAAGAAAAAATTGATGGGGCTACATTAGTTACAAAATATGGTGAAGTTAAAATTTATAGACTTGACACTCAATCTATATTACACTATTCTGTTCCTGTTCCAAAACCAAATCCTAGTCAAAAAATTATAATTAATACTTTAAAAGAAGCAACCACAAGACTTGTTGCTTCTGATCCTTATAAAATAAGAGATCCTCTTCAAAGAAAAAACATATATTATCAAAAAGTAATTGATATTTTAGAAACTGCACAAGAAATAAATATCCCAAAACATCTTTATCCTTTTTATGCAGATGCAGTTGTTAAAGAAATGACTGGTTATGGTGTGATTGAACCATTACTTGAAGATGACAAATTAGAAGAAATTATGATTGTTGGTCCTAAAAAACCAGTATATGTTTACCATGTAGATTATGGAATGATGACAACAAATATTATTTTCTTTTCAGATGATGGAATTAATGATATTATTGATAAAATTGCAAGATCTTTAGGAAGAAGTGTAGATATTTCAAATCCTCTTTTAGATGCAAGACTTCCAGATGGTTCTCGTGTAAATGCTACTGTGCCTCCAGCATCAATTGATGGTTCTACAGTTACTATTAGAAAGTTCAGAGATGATCCTTACACTATAGTTGATTTAATAAACTTTAAAACACTTAATTTAGAAGTAGCTGCATTTTTGTGGTGTGTTGTTGAAGGATTTGGTGCAAAACCTGCAAATATTTTAATTTCAGGTGGTACTGGTTCTGGAAAAACAACTACATTAAATGTTCTTGCAAACTTTATTCCAGAAGCAGACAGAATATTAACAATTGAAGACACTGCGGAATTAAGACTTCCTATAAAGCATGTAATTAGATTTGAAGGAAAACCACCAGGCCTAGAAGGAAAAGGTGAATTAAGTTTAGAAATCTTAACTAAAAACACTTTAAGAATGAGACCTGATAGAATAGTTGTAGGTGAAATAAGACACAAAGAAGCAACTACTCTTTTCACTGCCATGAACACTGGTCACGATGGTTGTATGGGTACAGTGCACGCAAATTCTGCAAAAGAAACAATTGTAAGACTAACTTCACCACCAATGGATGTTCCTCCATTAATGCTTGCAGGAATTGATTTTATAATTATTCAAAAAAGATTAAGAACTTCAAAAGGACAAGTTAGAAGAATTACTGCAATTGCAGAGATTATGGGTGTGTTAGATGGAGATCCAAAGATAAATATGGTCTTTGTTTGGAATCCTGAAACAGATTCTCTTGAAAGAACTAAAGAACCTATTCTTTACTTTGATTTAATTAAAACATACACAAACTTAAATGATCAAGATATTTTAAATAAAATTAGTGATAGAGCAAAAATCCTTGAAGATTTACGTTCTAAGAAAATTAGGGCTATTAATGATGTTGCACATGAAGTCCAAAAAGAATATATACTAAAAAGATAGTATATATATTTAAAATAAATTAAAAAAAAGATTTTAATGGATTCAAAAAAATTAGAACTTTTAAAAAGTGATTTAGAAAAAAATAAATCCAAGAAAGACGACTTAGATGTAGATTTAGATGCTGTTCAAAATATTGTTAAAAAAATGAAAGAAAAGGACAAAAATATTACATCTGAATCTTTATCTGAAGGTCATTTAAAAGAACTAAGAGAAGTAATTTCTCAAGGTAGACTTTCTCAGTTTGATGTTGATGCTGAAAATAAATTAGCTGCAAATACAGAAGGTACTCTTGAAAAAAGTGCTGCTAAATATTATAAACCTTTTAAAAAATTAGTTGATTCTGTGGTTTTATATATTTTAAAGAATTCTTTAGGTAAAAAAATATCTTATTATTTAACCTCTGCAAACTATAAAAGAACATTAGTACAACATTTAGTTCTTTCAACTATATTTTCTTTATTGATTGCAAGTTTTTTATCTTTTTTATTATTAATTATTTTTGTTGCAACTATGCCTTTATGGACAGTTAGTATCCTTTTTATTTGGCCAATTTTATTTTTAGTATTTGTTTTTATTCTTTCATATGTTATTCCAATGCAAAAAGCAAAATCCAGAGGAGTCTATATTGATATTGAACTTCCATTTGCTTTAAGACATATTGCAACAGAACTTCAAGCAGGTATTGGTCTTTATAAAGTATTACAATCTGTTGCTGCAAATGATTATGGTGTATTATCAGAAGAAATGAATAGAACCATCTTAGAAATTGAAAATGGTACTGATACAAAAACAGCTTTAAGACATTCTGCATTAAGAAGTCAATCTAAAAATTATAACATTGCACTTTTCCACATTGTTAGAACATTAAATACAGGTGGTAATTTGGCAAGCACAATTAATAGTGTTGCAGACACAGTATCTTTTGATCTTTTAGAATCTACTAAAACATTCGGAGAAAAAATGAATTTCTTTGGAATTATTTTTATTTTCATGGCTATTGTTATGCCTGTATTTGCTGCAATTTTAGGTGCAATTGCAAATGCTCCTCTAGGACAAGATGGATCTTTGTTTTTACCAGGAGTTATGACACCAACAACATTAACTTTAATTTTTGCAGTAGCACTACCAATAATATTCATCTTTTTAGTATATTATATTAAAATGATTGAACCAAAAATGTGATTTAATTTGAGTAAAGGATTAGACAGATATCAAGTATTTTTATATGCTTTAAAAATAAAGATTCCTGCAAAAATATGGATTGTTTTAATATTTTTTGCAAGTATATTCTTAGGGATAATCGGTTATTTCTTAGATATAAAGATCGGACTTTTATTATTTGTAAATGCTTTAGTTTTAGGTTTAGGTCTTCCAATGTATCTTTATTTTAAAAAAATAAGAGAAATTGAAAGATATTGGCCAGATTCTTTAAAGTTAATTGCAGACACAATGAAGGCTGGTTCTTCATTTGATTTTGCTTTAAGAGAAGTATCCACTGCTGATTTCGGACCCCTTTCTTTTGAAATTAATGAAGCTATTAGAAGACTTGAAATGGGAGATTCAATGTATGTTGCTTTAAGTTATTTAGCTTTAAGAATTGAATCTAAAATTGTAAGAAGAACTATTACTTTAATTCAAGAATCTTTAAGAACAGGTGCACAATTAGCTGATGTTTTAGAAGAAATTGCAAATGACACTAAACAATTGTTCAGGGTTAAAAAGGAAAGACAAACAAAAACAATGCTTCAAACAATTTTTATTGTTGCTGCTTCTGCAATTGTGGCTCCATTTATTTTTGGAATGACAAGAGTAATTACTGGTTTTTTAACAGATATAGCTGTAAATTCAGGAATTGCAGCAGCAGAGGCTTTACAAGTTTCTTTAGATGCTCAAAAAACAATCTTTTTACTTTTAGATATTTATATTGTTATTGAAATATTTGCTGCTGCATCAATGATAAGTGTTATGAGAGAAGGAGATTTAAGCTTTGTAGTTTTATTTTTCCCTGTATTAATTACTATTGGATATATAGTATATTTTATTTCTCAAGTAATACTTAATTTAATGCTTTCAGGAATGGTTTAGATATGAAATTAAGAAGATTAATAAAAGATAATAAAGGACAGGTTTCTTTAGAGTTTATAATTATTACTGGAGTTGTTATATTAGTTGCATTAACTGTTGGAATTTTTGTAAAACAAACTTCTGCAAAGAATGTTAAGACTGCAACTGACTATCAATCAATAGTTAATAATAGTTAATTGGTTTGAAATATTGAAAAGAAACATATATAAATATATTGTATGTAATATTTTAATTAATTTAACTAGTACAAGTTATTAGTTATACACTTTATGTGTGATGTTTAAAAAATATAAAAAAGGTGTTTAAAAATGAATAAAAAATTTAAAGGACAAGGTGCTCTTGAGTATCTTCTTTTAATTGGTGGTGCAGTATTAATTGCTGTTATTGTTATTGCATTACTTGTAGGTATGGGTGGACAATCAAGAGACTCTGCTGCTGCTCAAGCTGAAAAAGCAAATCAAGCAACAGACGTTCCTCAACCATCACAAATTGTACAAGTTGTTGCTGCATATGATGCATGTGATTCAACTGCATTAACTGCTGACTTAAATTTCTCTTGGAGACCATTAGGTGAAGGTGGAAGTCACGAGTTATATATCATGGATTCAAGTAATAATGAATTAACAATAGATTCATTAACAGATAATTCTGGTTTAGAGACAATTGATGAAACAGATTTAAATCCAAATGAAGTTAACGGTTTAAATGTGGATTTAACTTTAAATAGTGGTAACAAATGTGGTGACTCTTACTACTTATATATTAAAACAACAAAGAATAACCAAACAGTAACATCTCAAGGTTATAGATTTAGTTGGGTTGATTAAGTAGTTAATTAAAAATAGGTTGATTTTTTTTTTTAAAAAAAATCAACTTTATTTTATTTTTTTATTTTTAAAAGAAAGATGGTAATTTATGACATTTTTAAAAAAACAAAAAGGACAAGGAGCAATGGAATATTTGCTTTTGATTGGTGCTACTATAATTATTGCAATTTCTGTGATTATTTTAATAACTAATATGAATGCTTCTAATAGAGAAGCTGCTTTGCAGCAAGATGAAGCTATTACAACTATTTTAGATAATACTTTAGTTCCACCAATTGTTACAAGTGTTGATTGTGTTGCAAGTGGAAATGTAACTATTAATTTAGTATCTTCAGCTCCAAATACAGGTTATAGAATAAAAATAGATAATAATGATCCTTATCCATCAGGAACAGATGTGTTATATGTTCAAGAAGGCACTAGTATTTTACAGGTTCCTGCAAGTGATTTATCTGTAGATTCAGTTGGAACAGAGTATGAAGTATCAGTTATAACTGTTAAAAATAATGTTCATTCAAGACCATCAACTCCTGCATCTTCATGTGTTGCAAGGTAATTAAGATTTAGTGATTATATATTATGAATAGATTAAATTTACTTTTAAATGACCAAAGAGGTCAAGTCTCTATTGAATATCTAATCATGATTGTTTTTGGTATGATTTTAGTAATTACAACAGGTATTGTTATATTAAATTTAAATAGTTTTATAACTGTTGCAAAATCTAAAATATTAACTTATAGAGATAATATTTTAGCTTCTTTATAAATAATTTTTGTTGAGAAAATAATGTATGTTTAACTTTCCTTTTTTTGCATTTTCAATAACTTTGATATTTTTATTATTTGCAAGTTATTATGATATTAAAAAAAGAATTGTTCCAAATTTTTTAGTATTATATTTATTAATTATTGGAGTTATTTTTAAAATAATAGAAACAATTTATTTCTCAAAAATATCTATTCTTCTTAATGCTTTTTTATCTTTTGGTATAACCTTTATTGTAGGGTATGTTCTTTGGGAGTTTGGTTTCTTTGCAGGTGGTGATTTAAAGTTGTTTTCTGCAATTTCTTTCTTAAATCCTTTTAATATTAATTTTTTAGGCTTTTTATTTTCTTTTAAAATAATAACAATCCCTGTATTTTCTTTGACTTTAATACTAACTGCTATTCTTTCTACAGCACCTATTCTCTTAATTAGTTCTATTTATTTATTTATATTTAAAAGACACTATAGAATACTTATAAATTTATTAAAAACAAAAAACACATTATTTTCTTTAGTAAGTTCTATTTTAATACTTTTCTTAATTTCTTCTTTTTTTAATATTTTTGAAATGTATATCCCTTTTTTAATTTATTTTTTATTATCTATAATGTTTATCTTGTTTTTTAGAAAAATTGAAAAACAAAATATTCTTCACTATAATTATTTAGTTTTAGGGCTTTATTTATTATTAATTGGATATTCTTTGTTTTATTCAAAAAGAATATTTGTTTTCTATGATTTATTAATAATTACTATAACTATTATTATTATTTTCTTAAGTATAACTTTTTATAAAATAATTTCTTCAAAGATATTAACTTTTAGTAAAAAAATAAATGATTTAAAAGAAGGAGATGTTGTTTTAAATAATTATTATTTATCAAATAAAAAAGTTATTGAAAAAAAAATATCCTTTATTGATTATTTAAAAGAATATACCTCTAAACAAAAATCAAATAAACTAATCATAGATTCTAGGAAAATAGGGGGTCTTTTACCTGAAGACATAACCTTTTTAAAGAGTTCATATAAACATAATTTAGAGAAGGAGATAGTTTTAAAAAAAACAATTCCATTTACCCCTTCTGTGTTAATAGCGTATATTTTATTAAATATTTTTGGAGATTTTATTTGGTTTATTTTTTAAGCTTAAATAATATAAAAGGAAGGAATTTTAAATGAAAAATATAAAAGGACAAATTGCAATTGAATACATTATTTTAATATCTATTTTATTATTATTTTTTCAAGCAATCATATATCCAAATATTGTTTTTTCAGAAAATATTGTAGGTGATATTTATAATATTACTCAAACAAAACAATCTATTGATAAACTTGGAGATGATTTAGCATCTTTTGCAAGTTCTCCTGGATATGGTAAAAGATTAGTTTATTTTTATCTTCCTGATAATGCAAAAATTATAAACTGTGATTCTGCAACAAACATTATTGAATACCAAATATCAATTTCTTCTCAAAATCCTAAACCTAATATCTCTGCATGTGATTCTACTACAAACATCTGTACTTTTGAAAAATTAGTATCTATTGGAGATGTAGATTTTACTTGTGATGAAGTTGGACCAGGGTTTAATAATTATTTAGTTGTTGAAAAAACTATTGCTGGAGATATAGATGTTGCTTCAAGATAAAAAAGCTCAAACTAGTTTAGAGTTTTTAATTATTCTTTTAATTGTAATGGTTATAGCTATAACTGTAGTTGCAACTTTAACATCAACTTTTGATATTAATATTGCTATGCATAAAACAAAAAATTTAACATTAAAATATATCGCTGGATATAATCATTCTTATTCAATTAACACTATTAATTATGTATTTGATAATGATAACTTAGATATGATTGTTTATTTAAATAAAGGACTTGAAACTAATTGTCCAATAGTTCCTGATGATTATAATTACACAACACTAACTAATGGTTTGTTAGATAGAACAAAGTTTGATAATATTAGTATTAGTTTAGAATGTATTTAATAGGTGAAATTAAATTATGGATAAGCATATTATTTATTTAGAGATTATTTTTTTATTTTCAATTATTGTGAATTTAATTGTTCCTGGTAATTTATTTTTAAAAATACTATTAATGCTTTTAACTTTTTTATTCTACATTAAAGAAATTGGTAATTATAAGTTAATTAAAGCAAAATATAATTATGTAGGTATTGGGTTTACATCTATTTTAGGGATGTTTATTATTTCTCAATATATCACACATATTTATTTTTTATTAGTCTTTATGTGTCTTGTTGTACTTTATTTATATTTATTTAAAGTATTATTTAACATAACTTATGGAGTTGTTACAAAAAGCACTTCTAAAGAAGTTTATTTTAAAATTAAAGATCCTTTCTTTAATTTAAATAAAGAATTTTCTTTAAAATATTCAAAACCTTTAAAAGAAGGCACTGTAATTTTAATTGAATTATCTAAATTTTTTGTAAATAAAAAACCTGTAAAAATAAAAAAAATTATTAAATAAAAGTATGGATGAAAAAAAATTAAATTTATTTTTAATTTTAACAATTATAATCTCACTTTTAATTTTTCTTTTTTGCACTCTTTTTTTTAAAGCACCTATTTTAGACCTCTTATCACCAGATTCTTCTCTTTTGGAACAAGTAGTGTTAGTTTCAGGAAATTTAAAAGATTTTTCTCTTGAAAACAATAATTTGTTTTTTAAAATATGTAATCTTTCTTCATGCATAGATGTGGTTTATTTTAATCCATCAAAAACTAATGTTGATTTACTACAAAATGCATTTTCTTTTAAAAAAGAAATAAAAATAACTGGTAAATATACACTTTATCAAAACAAACCAGAAATAATATTATATAAATTTGAGGATTAAATGATTATAGAGGTTATATTAGGGGTTTTAACTGGTGTTCTTTTAGGTTTAATTCCTTCTTTACATATTAATTTTGTTTCTTATCTTTTTATTTCTTTTAGTATTTTTTTAATTTTTCCAAATTATTTATTTTTCTTTTTATCTCTTTCAATATCTCAATTAATTACAAATTATATTCCTCAAACATTCTTTTCTGTTCCAAACACAGAAAACATAATGTCTTTATTTCCTCTTCATAGGTTATTTTTAAAACAACAAGCATACGATGGTATTTTTCTTTGTTTTATAGGTTCTTTTTTTGGTAGTTTATTTTCTATTTTACTTTTACCTTTATTGTTTTTATTATTTACTTTTTTTATTGGTTTTAATTTTTTAATTTCTTTTGCAATAATTTTTACAATAATAAGTTTTATTTTTTCCTATAAATCAATTAAAGATAAATTAATAATTTTTTTTATTATCTTTTCATCTGGTCTTTTAGGTTTATTTACTTTAAAATATAATTATTTTGTAAAAGAACCATTATTTATTTGTGTAATGGGTCTTTTCACGTTTCCTTTACTTTTAAAATCTATTTTTGAAAAAAAACACAATAATATTTATCAAAAAACAAATCATTCTTTCTTGCCTTCTTTAGAAAATTCTTATTTTTATTCTTTTTTTGGTTCTTTAGCATCTTTATTTGTAATACTTGTGCCTTCTTTTTCATCTTCTCTAGGTGCTGTAATTTTTTCCAGATTTAAAGAAAAAATATCTACTTATAATTATTTAATTATTTTTTCAAGTATTTCAATTAGTGCTTTAATTTTTTCTTATTTTCTTGCAATGTTTTTTAATAAACCAAGACTTGGTTATTTTGCAATTTTACTTTCTGAAAAATTAGTTCTTTTAAAATCAGATTTAGTTTTGTTTATTTCTGCAATTCTTTTAACAGTTAGTTTAACTATTTTTATTCTTTTGTCAATAGTTAAAGATATTATTTTATTTTTTAATTCAAAAAATTTAAATAAATTAAATATTATTGTTTTAATAATTAGTTTTATTTTTATAATTTTTTTATCTGACTTTAAGACTCTTATAGTTTTCTTTTTAAGTTTTTTAATAGGTTTTGTGCCTTTAGTTTTTAATAAATCAAGAGTGTATTTAATGGGATATATAATGCTCCCAACTCTCTTGTTTTATCTATAAAAATTAAGTCTTAATAAAAAATATAATATTTTATTTTTAAAACTAGGAATATATACTACTCTTCTATTCTCTAATGTTTTTATAGATTTTAAAACCACGTCTTTTGCTTCCATGTACATAAAAGAAGGTAATCTTGGAAGCATTGTTTTAAAGATTGCATGTTTATCAAAATTAGTTTTTGTAAACCCAGGACAAAGTGCTTGAATTTTAATATTTTTGTTTTGTTTTTTAATTTCATCTTGTAAGTTTTTGGAAAAATGTATTATGTATCTTTTAGTTGAATTGTATATGATGTTACTTTTAGAAGTAAACAAATATCCTGCAAGAGATGCTACATTTATAATTTTTCCTGAGTTTCTTTTTATCATTTGATCTAAAACAGCTCTTGTAAGTAATGTTGTTGCAGTGATATGAACATTAATCATGTTTTGTGTAATAGAATAATTTGTTTTTGAAAAAGGAATTCTGTTTCCAAAACCTGCATTATTAATTAATATTTCAATATTTTCTTTTTCAATAATCTTGCAAAGTTGATTTATTTTATCTAACTTTGAAAGATCAAATATTAAATATTCACATTTAATTTTATATTTATTCTCTAAATCTTTTTTAATTTTTTTAAGTTCAATTTCGTTTCTTGCAACTAAGATTAAATCTTTTTTTAATTTAGCAAATTGATATGCATATTCTTTACCAATCCCGCTAGAACCACCAGTAATTAATATTTTTCTTTTCATATTTTTCTATCTTTTAATTATAGTTATATACATTTAGGTCTATATATATAATATGGTAGAATGGTATATTTATAAAGATGTCCTTGAAAGTATAATGGAATTTTCAAAATCTTTTTATCCAAGAGAATTTTCTGGAATGCTTTATACAAAAAATAATATTATTGAAGATATATATATTATACCCCAAACATATAGTAATGAAAATTCTGCAGTAATTAGACTTGATTTTGTACCTCTTTCTATGTCAATAAATGGTTCTGTTCATTCACACCCATCAGGAAACGGATATCCTTCTAGAGCAGATCTTTCTTTCTTTCAATCAAAAGATATAAATATTATTGTATATCATCCTTATGATTTATTTTCTTTTAAAGCTTACAATTCTAAAGGAGAAAATATAGAAATTAAGGTGATTTTAAGAGAAAAAAGCAAACTTTTAAAAAACTTGTGACACAAAAAATTTAAAGATTTCGTGACATATGTTATTTAATAAATTATAACTACTTTTCCTATGTGATTTTTTTAAATATTTGGAGGATATTTTTATGAACGATGACAACACAGAGAATTTTGACAATGATTCTTTTAATTCAGTTTCAACTGAAGATAAAGAAGAATTTACTAATGATAATTTAGAAACTTCTCAAGAGACAGATAAAGATTTATCTGAAGATAAAGATGATTGTCAAGAAAGAATTAACTATCTAGAAAATCAACTTAAATTATCTGTTGCAGATTTTTCAAACTATAAAAAAAGAATTATCAGAGAACAAGAAAATATTTCTTTTCAAGAAAATTCAAAAATAATTTTAGAATTTTTATCTTTTAAAGAAACTTTACAAAAAGCGATATCTCATGAACAAAATGAATCTTCAAAAAAAAACTTGGAAGAACTAAACAATAATTTTGATAATATCTTATCTAGATTAAATATTAAAAAAATAGATTTGCAAGGAAAAGATTTTGATTATAATTTATCAGAATGTATTCAAACTTTAAAAGTTAATGATAAAAATAAAAATAATAAAGTAATTGAAGTTTTAGAAAACGGATATACTTTTAAAGAAAAATTAATAAAACCAGGAAAAGTAATAATTGGTCAATTTACGGAGGAATAAATTATGGCATCAGAAAAAATAATAGGTATTGATTTAGGTACAACAAATTCTGCAGTAGCAATAATGGAAGGAGGAAAACCTGAAATTTTAATTAATTCTGAAGGAGGAAGAACAACTCCATCAGTTGTAGCTCTTTCAAATGATCAAATAATTGCAGGTTCTCTTGCTAAAAGACAAGCTGTTGCAAACCCACAAAACACAATTTATTCAATTAAAAGAAAAATAGGTACTTCAGAGAAAGTAACTTTAGGTGATAAACAACATACTCCTGAAGAAATTTCAGCAATGATTTTACAAAAATTAAAAAAAGATGCTGAAGAAGCACTTGGTCAAAAAATATCAAAAGCAGTAATAACTGTTCCAGCATACTTTACAGACTCTCAAAGAAAAGCAACAAAAGATGCAGGAAAGATCGCTGGTCTTGAAGTTTTAAGAATAATTAATGAACCAACAGCTGCAGCTCTTGCATATGGTTTAGATAAAAAACATGCACACACAGTTTTAGTTTTTGATTTAGGTGGAGGAACTTTTGATGTTTCTATTCTAGAATTAGATGATGGTGTTTTTGAAGTAAAAGCAACTAGTGGTGATAATCATTTAGGTGGAGATGATTTTGATCAAAAAATAATTGATTATTTAGTTGCAGATTTTAAACAAAAAGAAGGAATTGATTTAACAACAGATAAAATGGCAATGCAAAGATTAAAAGATGAAGCTGAAAAAGCAAAAATGGATCTTTCTCAAACTTTAAAAACTACAATTAATATACCATATATTACAGCAAATAACTCAGGTCCTAAACATTTAAACACAGAACTTACAAGAGCAAAATTTGAAGAGTTAGCTCAAGATTTATTTAAAAGAGTTGAAACACCAGTTAAAAATGCATTACAAGATGCAAAACTTGATTCTTCAAAAATAGATGAAATTATTTTAGTTGGTGGATCTACAAGAATCCCTAAAGTTTTAGAAATTGTTGAAAAATTAACTGGTAAAAAAGCAAATAAATCAATAAATCCTGATGAAGTTGTTGCTATGGGTGCTGCTATTCAAGGCGGTGTTTTAGGAGGAGATGTAAAAGATGTTTTACTTTTAGATGTAACTCCACTTTCTTTAGGTATTGAAACTTTAGGTGGAGTATTTACAAAACTAATAGACAGAAATACAACCATACCTACTAAAAAATCACAAATTTTTTCAACAGCTGCAGATAACCAAACAGCAGTTGATATAAATATTTTACAAGGTGAAAGACCTCTTGCAAAAGACAATCATCCTTTAGGAAGATTCCAACTTATAGGTATTATGCCTGCAGCTAGAGGGGTTCCACAAATAGAAGTTTCTTTTGATATAGATGCAAATGGTATTCTTTCAGTTTCTGCAAAAGACTTAGGAACTGGTAAATCTCAAGAAATAAAAATAACTGCAACTACAAATCTTTCAGAGGCAGATATTGAAAAAATGAGAAAAGAAGCTGAAGAGAATGCTGAAGCTGATAAAAAGGTAAAAGAAGAAATTGAAGAAAAAAATAAAGCTGAAACATTAATCTATAGTGTTGAAAGTTTAGTTAAAGAAAGTAAGGAAAAATTAGAAGAAGGAGATATAAAAGAACTTGAAACTTTAAAAGATGATTTAAAGAAAGCAGTTGATGATAAATCTCCTGAAATGAAAACTAAAACTGAAAACTTACAAAAGAAGCTTTATGAAATTTCTTCAAAAGTTTATCAAAAAGCATCTCAAGAACAACAAGCTTCTCAACAAAAAGAAACCACTGAAAATGAAGATGGTTCAAAAACAGTAGATGCTGACTTTTCAGAAGAAAAAGATGGTTCTGAAAAAGAAGCTTCTCAAGACAAAAAAGAAGAGGATAAGAAATAATTATTTCTTTTCTTTTTTTTTAATTTTAAAAAACTAATTGTGATATATTATGTCAGATAAAGATTACTATTCAATTTTAGGGGTTTCAAAAGATGCTTCTTTAGAAGAAATAAAAAAAGCATATAAAACACTTGCAAAAAAACATCACCCTGATCTTGCAGGCGCTTCTGCTGACCCAGAAAAGTTTAAGGAGATTAGTAATGCTTATTCTGTTTTATCTGATACTGATAAAAGAAAACAATATGATTCTTATGGTCATGATGCATTTTCAAAAGGGTATGCTGGAAATGCTGGACAAGGATTTTCTGGTTTTTCAGGTTTTGATTTTTCAGATATTTTTAGTTCTTTTATGGATGATGATGACGGAGGTTTCTTTTCTCAATTTTCTCAAAGAAGAGGTGGTAGATCTCATCGTCAAGAAAGTTTAAATCTAGTTTATAATCTTGAAATTGATTTTGAAAAGGCAATTTTAGGTGGAAAAGAAAAAATTGAATTTTATAAAGATGAAGAATGTAATTTTTGTGCAGGAACTGGTTCTAAAAGTATGCAAAAAGATGTGTGCCCTACCTGTAATGGTAGAGGAAGAACAGTTACTACAAAAAGAACTCCTTTTGGAATGTTTTCTGTTGAAAATGTTTGTTCTAATTGTAAAGGGGAAGGTTATATTATAAAAGATCCTTGTTCTAAATGTTCTGGAAAAGGATATATAAGAGATAAAAAAACACTGACTGTTGAAATTCCTTCTGGAATAAATACAGGCGATGTAATGAAATTAAGAGGTCAAGGACATAATCATCAAGGAGTAAAAGGAGATCTTTTCTTAAATATATCTGTTAAATCACATTCTTTCTTTAAGAGGAAAGGTTCTGATATTTATTGTGAAATTCCAGTTACTTTTTCAGATTTAGTTTTAGGAACAACTATTAAAATTAATAAATTTAAAGATAAGATTAAACTTAAAATTCCTTCAGGAACAGAAGATAATACAACTTTTAAGATTAAAGGAAGTGGAGCTTCTATTTTTAATAGAGGTTCATCTTCTGGAGATTTATATGTAAAAGTTCATGCTTTTGTACCTCAAAAGTTAGATTCTTCTTTAAAAAAGAAATTAAAAGAGATTAATTCTCTTGAAAAAGAAGCTATTAAAAAAGAAATTGAAAAGAAAAATTCTGATTTTATAGAATATTAGTTAGAATCACTTTATATGTTTTTTGATTCAAGTTTTATATATTCTATAAAAAATGATTATTTATGGTTTCTAAAATATGTTTAATGGCTTGTAAAAATGGATTTTATTTTGCAGAAAAAATACTTCCTCATTTAAATCGTTTTTTAAAAGATGCAAATTATTCTGAAATCTCTTTGACAAAAACAGATGAAGTGCAGTTTAGAAATACAGAAATTAAATCAAATATATTAGAATCAATAAGAGGTTCTCATGTTTTTATTGTTCAAGATGTTTCAAATAAATCTAATGGTTATTCTGTAAGCGATAATGTTTTAGCACTTAAAACATTAATTAATTCTGCAAGAATTTCTGATGCTTTTAAAATTACAGTAATTCTACCAACTTTCCCTTTTGCAAGACAAGATAAACATTTCTCTAGAGAAGGTATTACTGCAAGAATGTTTGCTCAAGAACTTGAAATGCTTGGAGTTAATACAGTTATTACTTTAGATATTCATAATCTTGCAATTGCAGGTTTTTTTAATAAAACTGTTTTTGAAAATTTAAAAGGTTTTAGAGATTTAAATAAATATGTTAAACAAAATTTACCTCTAGAAAATTTAGTAGTATCCTCACCAGATATTGGTGGACTTAAGAGAGCAGAAAATTATGCTTCTGAACTAAAGATTAACTTAGTTTCAATCTATAAAGAAAGAAACTATAAAAAAATAGATGCTATTGACAAAATGTATGTTATTGGAGATGTTAAAAATAAAGATGTTCTTTTAGTTGATGATATGATAGATACTGGTGGAACTTTATTTAATGCTGCAAAGTTATTGAAAGAAAAAGGTGCAAATAAAATTTATTTTGCATGTTCACTTCCTTTTTTAAATCCTCCTTCAAAGGAAAGATTTGATTCTCTATATAAGGATGGAATTTTAGAATATTTGATTGCAACAAATGCTGTTTATCATACACAAGAATTTTTAGAAAACACTCCTTGGTTTAAACAAGTTGATGTTTCTGATTATTTTGCAAAAGTAATTTTTAATATTTTTACTTATAAATCAATTTCTAATCTTTTAAAAAACATAAAAAGTTAAGTTATATAAATTATATTATGCATATATTTATTATGCATTCTTCTTTTATTTTTAAAAAAGGTTTTTTTATAACTACAAAGAATAATAAAGAAATAAAAATACCTATAAATAAAGTTTTATTTAAAAAAATATCTAAAGATGCTTTTGAGCAATTATTTTCAATATCTAATATTTCACAAGTATCTTCTCCTATCTTAGCTATGCCAGATATCCATCCAGGTTTTGGTGTCCCTATAGGAACTGTTTTTGCTTCTTTAAAAGAAAATGCAATTATTAGTTCTGAAGCTGTTGGTTATGATATTAATTGTGGAATAAGAGTTGTAAAAACAAATCTTTTTTTAAAAGATTTTACTAAAGAACAATTAAAAGATTTAGCCTCTTCTTTAAAGAAATTACCATTAGGCCTTTCAAATAATGGTTTGAAAATAACTGAAAAAGATTATAAACAAATATTAACTGAAGGTATTAATTGGGCTGTGTCCAAGAAATATTGTTTAAAAAAAGATCTTAATTATATTTATAATAATGGTTTTTTTAAAGATGCAAGCCCTTCTTTTATTTCTAAAGATGCTCTTAAAAGAGGTAAATCTCAATTAGGCACTTTAGGTCAAGGAAATCATTTTATTGATATTTTAGTTGTAGATAAAGTTTTTAATAAAATTATAGGTGAACAATTTAGTCTAAAGAAAGGTCAACTTGTAATTATGATTCATTCTGGTTCTAGAGGTCTTGGACATCAAATAGCATCTGATTATTTTAAAAAATTTAAATTTAAAAATCCTTTATCTCATGCAACTCTAGATTCAAAAGAAGGATCTTCCTATTATAAAGCAATGCTTGCAGCTGCAAATTTTGCTTTTGTAAATCGTGCTGTTTTAACTTATTTTGTAAATTTAAAGTTTAATAATTTTTTTAATAAAAAAATAAAATTTGATCTTTTGTATGATCTTTCACATAATCTTGCAAGTTTAGAAAAACATAATGATAAAGAGTATTTAGTTACAAGGAAAGGTTCAACTAGAGTTTTTTTACCTGAAGACTTATCTTCAAAAAGTCCTTTTAAAAAAACAGGTTCTCCAATTATTTTGCCAGGTTCTATGCTTGATGATACTTATTTATTAATTCCAGATAAGGGTGTGAAAAATACTTTTTGTTCTGTAGCTCATGGTTCTGGAAGAAGTCTTTCAAGAAAAGAAGCTAAAGAAAAAATTTCTTTTAAAGATTTAAAATTATTTATGGAAAAAAACAATGTTATTTTAGAAAATGTTTCTGAAAATTTAGCAAGAGAAGAACAACCTTCTGCTTATAAATCTTCAAATGAAGTTGTAAAATCTATGGTTGATTCAAAAATGGTAAAAAAAGTTTTAACTTTAAAACCTGTAATTGTTTTAATAGGTTGATGTGTTTTTTTAAATAAAATAATTAATTTTTAAAGGTTTTTAAATAAAAAGAAAAGTATTTATAATACTATCTACATATATATAGATAAATATATTTATTTAATAAATTAGAAAAAAATAAAGGTGATATTTTTGAGACCAATTATAATAATTTTATTAGTTTTACTAGTTTTAGCAGCTGCAGTTGCTTTTGTTCTTGTAAGTTCTCCACAAGAAGATGTTATTGACGATTCTTCTTTTGAAAATTTACCAGATGATATAGATACAATAAATCCTAATGGTGGTGCGGGAGATGAAAATCAACCTCATGTTCCAGAAGAAGTAGTTGATCCTAACACATATTGTGAAGACTTTGCTTGTTTTTCAAATAATTTTTCAACTTGTCAAGAAAATGTAGTTTTCTCTTCAACTGAATCTATTGACTATCCTTCAGCAGGTAGTAGATATAATTATTCTGTAGAATATTCTATTGAAGGACTTAATGAATCTAATGAATGTATAGTTTCTTTAAAACTTTTAGATCATAATACATCTTTTTTAGATGCTCAAAAACAAATGTATCTAGATGATGGTTATACTGAAGAAGGTATTGCAGAAATGGAAGTTGGTTTAAATGAGTCTTCAAAACATTTAATTTCTAAAGAAGGTTCTTGTAATTTAGATGCGTCTAATCCTGAATTTTTAAATAGTTCACTTGACTTTATGAAAAATTTAATGCTTTCATATGATAAATGTTCAGGAGAATTGTTTTTACAACAAGAGGGATTTAAATCATTTTTTATTTATATTAATTAAATGATTTTTTTTAAATTTAAATAGGAATTAATTATGCTACCATCAAAAAAAGGTCAAGGTAATTTAGAAACTTTAATATTGATTGGTGGTGGTGTATTAGTTGCTGTAATTATTGTAACTATTTTAGTTTCTCTAGGTGGTCAATCAAGAGATTCAGCATCAGAACAAGTTGATGATGTTTCTTCTTCAACTGATGGTCCTTTACCTCCAACAATAACTTCTGTTAAAGCTAATTATTTAGATTGTGAAACTATTGATGTAGGTGGAACTTTAAGAAAAATTGGGCTTTTATCTTTTTCTTGGAAACCTTTATCGAGAGAGGGTACTTATAAATTAATTATTGAAAATAAAGATAATGATGTTTTAAATGAGGGAGATTACACTGTTATTTTAGATGGGAATATTATTCCCGAAGATAACTTAAATCCAATTATTACAAATAATTTAATTGTTTCAGATATTGATTTAGGTAATGGTTCTTGTGGAGATTCTTATTATTTATCTATAGAAGTTTCAAAAAATAATCAATCCAAAAAATCTTCTAGATATTCTTTTAATTGGTCTGATAGTGGTCCTAAAACAACAGTGATTTCAAGACCATTATTTAATCCTGTTCCTGGTTCTTATAATTATTTTTCTTTTCCATCAACTATAACTTTAGATGTATCTGATCCAAGTTTTTCTGTTTATTATACAATAGATGGTAGTGATCCTTATACTAGCGGTATACCTTATACTTTAGGGCTTCCTATTTCAATTAGTCCTGGAACAACTATTATGGCATATTCTGAATATAACAGTGTTAAATCTGGAATTGCTTCTGGAACTTACACAGTTTCTTATGATACTGTATCTTCAGTAACTGCAACTCCTGATAGTTCTATAAATTTAGAAGATCCAATTAATGTTGTTCTTTCAAGTGCAACCTCTTCTTCAACTATTTATTATACTTTAGATTCTTCTATTCCTGATTGTTCAGGTAGCTTTTCAGAATATACTTCTCCAATAAATGTTTTAACAGATACTACTATAAAAGCAATTGCTTGTAGAGAAAATTATAATGATAGTTCAGTTTCAACTTTTACTTATAGTTTCTTTGTACCTTTAGATCCTATTATTTTTAATCCTCCTGCAGGAGATTATTCTACAATACAAAATATTACTTTAAGTAATTCAAATCCTGGTGCAACTATTCATTATACCACAAGTGGTTTTGATCCTACTCTTTTAAGTCCAGTTTATTCAAGTCCAATTTCAGTATCATCTCCTGTAACTATTAAGGCAATGGCAGCTGTTGGTTTGAATACCGGTCCAATATCTCAAGCAGATTATAATGTTACTCTTCCTGCTAATATTGCAATCTTTTCTCTTCCTTCAGGAACTTATAATAATAATATTTTTGTTGATTTATCAACTACAACTCCTCTTCCTTATAGTATTTATTATACAACAAATGGAGATACTCCAACTTCAAGTTCAACTCAATATCTCGGAACTTCAATCCCTGTAACCAGAAATCAAACTTTAAAAGCAATTGTTTATAAGCCTGGTTATCTTGCAAGTTCTGTCACTCAAGCAGATTATGTCTTCAAATTAAATGCACCAACCTTTAGTCCTTCTCCTGGTGCATATTCAGATTCTCAATCTGTAGCAATAACTTCTGTTGCTGGTGCCCAAATCAGATACACTATAAATGGAGCAACTCCAACACAGACAACTGGTACACAAATCAATAGTGGAGAGTCAACTGTTCCAATCACTTCAACCTCTACTTTACGTGCAATCACTTACAAAACAGGTTGGACTTCAAGTGATGTTTCAACTGGTGTTTATACTATTAATGCTCCTGCTGCAACTCCTGCCTTTAGTCCAAACGGTGGTACTTTTACAAATAGTGTTAATGTAACTTTAAGTTGTACAACCCCTTCAAGCACCATAAGATATACAACTGATGGAACTGATCCAACAAGAGAGGATGGAACAGTTTATTCTTCTCCAATTAATTTTACATCCACTACAACTTTAAAAGCAGTTTGTTATGCTTCTGGTTATTCAACCAGTCCTGTTGCTACACAAACTTTCACTGTTCAATTAATTGCAAGTCCTGCTACTTTCTCAAGTCCTTCAGGAACATACAATAATAATATTTTTGTCGACCTATCAACCACAACTCCTCTTCCTTATAGTATTTATTATACAACAAATGGAGATACTCCAACTTCAAGTTCAACTCAATATCTCGGAACTTCAATCCCTGTAACCAGAAATCAAACTTTAAAAGCAATTGTTTATAAGCCTGGTTATCTTGCAAGTTCTGTCACTCAAGCAGATTATGTCTTCAAATTAAATGCACCAACCTTTAGTCCTTCTCCTGGTGCATATTCAGATTCTCAATCTGTAGCAATAACTTCTGTTGCTGGTGCCCAAATCAGATACACTATAAATGGAGCAACTCCAACACAGACAACTGGTACACAAATCAATAGTGGAGAGTCAACTGTTCCAATCACTTCAACCTCTACTTTACGTGCAATCACTTACAAAACAGGTTGGACTTCAAGTGATGTTTCAACTGGTGTTTACACTATAAATGCTCCTGCTGCAACTCCTACCTTTTCACCAAACGGTGGAACCCACACAAATAGTGTTAATGTTACTTTAAGTTGTTCCACACCTTCAAGCACCATAAGATATACAACTGATGGAACTGATCCAACAAGAGATGATGGAACAGTTTATTCTTCTCCAATTAATTTTACATCCACTACAACTTTAAAAGCAGTTTGTTATGCTTTTGGTTATTCAACCAGTCCTGTTGCCACACAAACTTTCACTGTTCAATTAATTGCAAATCCTGCTACTTTCTCAAGTCCTTCAGGAACATACAATAATAATATTTTTGTAGATCTATCAACTACAACTCCTCTTCCTTATAGTATTTATTACACAACCAATGGTGATACTCCAACATCAAGTTCAACTCAATATCTCGGAACTTCAATCCCTGTAACCAGAAATCAAACTTTAAAAGCAATAGTTTACAAGTCTGGTTATCTTGAAAGTTCTGTTTCTCAAGCAGATTATACTTTTAAACTAAATTCACCAACCTTTAGTCCTTTACCTGGAACTTATTCAACTGCACAAAATGTAGTTATTACTTCTGTGCCTGGAGCACAAATCAGTTATACTTTAGACAACTCTACACCTGTTCAAGGTGGAGTAAATGTTATTAATCATGGAGAAAGTGTTTTAATTAACTCTCCAACTCCATTAAAAGCAATTGCTTATAAAACAGGATGGACTTCAAGTGATTTAGTTCAAGGTTATTATAATGTAGATATAACTCCTGATCCAGTAACTGTTTTAGGTGGTGGGGCAACTTGTAATGCTAATGCAACTTTAACTGCAACTGGTGGTGCTAATGGAACAATTTATTATCAAGGCACAACTTCTAATGGTACCAGTACAATGAATGCTTCAACATCAGAAGTTGTTTCAAGTCCTGGAACTTATTATTTTAGAGCAAGATCTACTTCTGGTACTTGGGGTACTCAAGGAAGTGCAACTGTTTCATTTAATACACCTTCAGTTGCTCCAACCTCAATTACTGGAAATACAAGTGTATGTTCTGGATCTCCAACTACTTTAACTGCAATAGGTGGAACTGTTGGAACTGGTGCTACATATCAATGGTATGCTGGAACTTGTGGGACTGCAATTTCATTAGGATCTTCTTCAAGTTTAACTGTAAGTCCAACCTCAACTACAACTTATTATGCAAGACTTTCAGGTACTTGTAATACAACAAGTTGTGTTTCAAAAACAGTGACTATTGCATCTCCACCAACAGTAAATGTTACTCCTGGAGAAAGATGTGGTAATGGTTCTGTAACTTTAGGTGCAACTACAACAAGCGGAACTATTGAATGGTATACTTCATCAACTGGTGGTTCTCCAATTGCAACAGGAAATAGTTTTACAACTCCACTTCTAAATTGGACAACAACTTATTATGTAGGAGTGACAGGCGGAACTTGTAATTTAACAACAAGAGTTCCAGTTACTGCAACTATACTTTCTCAACCAGGAAGTGTAAGTATATCTCTTCAAAATAGTGGTCCTGGGTTTGCAACCATTTCTGCAACTGGTGGTTCAGGTGGAACTATATATTTCCAAGGAACTACATCAATGGGTACTAGTACCTCTTTAGGAGGCACTCCTCAAACAGTAAATTCTAATGGCACCTATTATTTTAGAGCAAGATCTACAAACGGTTGTTGGGGAAGTCAAAGCAGTATAAACGTAACAATTCCTGCTGGTCTTTCAAATTTAGAATTAAGTAATAATCCTTCTGGATTTGCTTTTAATTCAAATACATATAATTATAATGATATTTTTTATTTAATTAGTACAACTAACAGTATTACTGTAACTCCTACTGGTACTGGAACAATAACTGTAAATGGTTCAACTGTTTCATCTGGATCAGCATCAAGCCCTATAAGCATTTCTGATGGTAATTTAAAAACAATTACTGTTAATGTTACACAAGGTGCAACCTCTGCAACCTACACTTTAAAGGTTAGAAAAATAATTACTACTCACACAGGTACAGCAACAGTAACCGAGGGAATTTCAGGAGGTTATGCATACCGTGTTCATAAATTTAGAAGTGGTACTGGAACTTACACTATAAATATAGACTTCCCAATGTATATGTTAGAATACTTAGTCGTCGGCGGTGGTGGTGGTGGTGGTGGTTATAATGGTAATGGTGGAAATGCCGGCCAATATAGATATTATGGACTTGTATCCAGTTCTGCTGACACTTATGATGTTGTAGTGGGATCTGGTGGATCTGGTGGATCTTATAATACAGCAGGAACTGCAGGTGGGTATTCTTTCTTTAATGGAACAATAGCATCTGGAGGTTCTGGAGGATCATCTTCTACAAATTATGCTTGTCCTCCTCAAAATAGAGGTGGTACTGGTTCTGGAGGTTCTGGTAGTTGTTGGGCATCTCCTCCTGGATATGGTGTAGGAGGACCTGGTACCTCAAATGACATAACTGGATCAAATGTAATTTATGCTGCAGGAGGTAATTCTCGTGAAAATAGTGGTTCTGCAGGTGCTCCAAATACTGGTAATGGTGGGGATGGAAAAGCTTCTGGTAGTGGTACAAGAGGTCTTTCAGGTGGTTCTGGAGTTGTAATTGTAAGAGTACAAATCCCTGTTTAAAATTAGTATTTTTTAAAATAATTTTTTTTGAAGATCTTTTAGATAAAGATTTTCATTTATTTCTTTTTCTTTTTTTTCTTTTTCTTCTTTTGTGAAAAATATAAATGGAGTTCCGTAATTTCCTCCACCGCCAGGATGGAAAACAACTAAGTCTTTTCTAAAAGAAATAATGTACTTTGCAATATTTTCATCAATCTCTTTTAGTTTTTCAAAAGGAATACTTTGCATAGTTTCAATCTCTGTATACTTTTCAATAAACTTATCATAAATTTCAATAACTTTTTTATGATTAATATTTTTTTGATTAATTGCAATCTGGATAACTTGAGCTAAAGGCATTAGATATTTATAATCTGGTCTTTTTGTTATTTGTTTTAAAGAAGAGTTACCTTGTAAGGCTGCCATTTCTTCTGCTCTTTCTAAAACTCCTTTTTTAATACTTTTTTTACAAACAGAACATTTCCATTTATTTTCAATAGCTTGTTTTAAAGTATAATGTTGATAACATTTAGAGCAAGCAGTTAAACCATACTTTCCTTCTCTTGGGTTATATCCTACATTATAAAGTAATTTTCCTTTTTTATTTTCAAGTAGATCTTTAAAAGAAGAAAAGTTTGCTCTTTCCATCTCAAGAGAAATATATTCTCTCCCTATTCTATAACTTAAAGGAGAATGAGAATCTGAAAATGAAAAAAATTTAATATTTTTAAGTTCTGGAATTGTGTTTGCAATTTTTGTATCTGCTGAAAGTCCAAGTTCAATAAACTTAACATATTCCCAGTTTTTACCATACGCCTCTTTTAAAGAATTAAAATGTGCAAATATTCCAAAATAAGGGGTAAAGACATGTGCAGGAGCAATAATTATTTCTAGTTTTTTACAGAGGTTTAATAAATTTTCTGCAGTAGTTTTAAGTTTTGTTCTTCCACTTCCATAAACAGACATATCTTGACAAAAGTTTTTAATTTCTTTTTTAAATTCTTCAATATGTTTAAAATTTTTAAAATAAAGAAGATGATGTACTCTTCCTTCAGTTTCAACTTCTGTTCCTAAGAGAAAATATATTTTTTTTCCTTCAATGATTTCTTTGTATCTAAAACAATCATTTTCTTCAATTAAGTTTTCTTTAACGTGATTAAGCCAAACAGGGTGTAGGATGTCTGCTGTAGTTAAAATATCTAAACCTTTTTTTCTAGCTTCTTGTGCAAGTAAAGGTATGGTTATGTTTTTAGAACAAGCGGCTGCATATGGAGAGTGATAATGAAGATCACAATTAAATGTTTGCATATTTAATATTTAAGAAGTTTATGTTTTTATTTGTTTTCTTTCTTTTTTTTTAAAATTGTGTTGCACAAATATTGTGTTTTACACAATATTTTTAGCTTATTTCTTTTTTTAATTCATTTTATTTTTTTCTTAATTGATATTTAATAATTTATTATACAAATTTACTTT
>Ga0210021_1001101_pt1 | contig 28052 bp, 25 predicted proteins | sample CryGeymeta201517_FD_183981 | JGI IMG/M metagenome (GOLD analysis project Ga0210021, IMG submission 183981) | Groundwater microbial communities from Crystal Geyser aquifers in Utah, USA - Crystal Geyser metaG 2015-17 (SPAdes) (version 2) | ecosystem: Environmental > Aquatic > Deep subsurface >... | reverse complement strand
CGCCAGCGAAATCGCCGCACCGAGCGAGCCGGTCCAGTCAGGCAACGCGGTGTATTGCAGGTGGTGCGCGCCGAGCCAGACGTAGCCGAAGGTCAGCGCCCAGAAGTGCAGCACGGACAGGCGATAGGAGAACACCGGACGCTGTGCCTGTTTCGGCACAAAGTAGTACATGATGCCGAGGAAGCCGGCGGTCAGGTAGAAGCCCACCGCGTTGTGACCCCACCACCATTGCACCATTGCATCCTGCACGCCGGAGAAGATGGAGTAGGAAGTCGCCCAATCCACCGGGATCGCCAGGCTGTTCACCACATGCAGATAGGTGATCATGATGATCATGCCCATGGTGAACCAGTTGGAGACGTAGATGTGCGAAGTCTTGCGGATGCCGATGGTCATGATGTAGTTGAAGCCGTACATCAGCCACACCACCGCGATCGCGATATCCACCCACCACGGCAGCTCGGCGTATTCCTTGCCTTGCGACAAGCCCAGCGGCAGGGTGATCACGGCGGAAACGATGATCAGGTTCCAGCCCCAGAAAGTCGCCCAGGCCAGACCGTTGCTCCACAGCCTGGTCGCGCCCGTGCGTTGCACGATGTAATAACCGGTCCCAAACAGCACACTACCGCCGAAAGCGAAGATCACCGCATTGGTATGCAGCGGACGCAAACGACCGAAGGTAATTTCAGCAATGTCAAAATTCAAGAACGGCCACGCCAGTTCTGATGCCACATACACACCGATCAACGTGCCCACTACCGCATAGATGGCGGCGGCGATGGTGAACCAGCGCACAACCTCCATGTCGTACTTTACTGCTGTCGCTTGTTTAGCTTCCACAGTAGTCTCCTCCCCAGAGCGAATTAAAAATCAATGCGCCTACCGCAACCCAATGTCCGGTTGCGCTCGACGCACCCTTTATGCTACCCGATACCCAAACGCGGCAAATTGTCGCAGTGCGGCGGCGACAAGTAAAGCCTCAATTCGTTCCAATACGGCCTATACCCGACTAATTCATTCGGGAAACCTGCATGAAAACGGGGGCGATACTAGGAAAGAATAAGGGCGCGCGATTTGACCTGGATCAAATTTCCACGCAACGATCAATGCGATCAACAGGAAGAGAGTGGAGCGGGTGAAGGGAATCGAACCCTCGTCGTAAGCTTGGGAAGCTTCTGCTCTACCATTGAGCTACACCCGCATGGTGTAAAATGCGGCGCGGATTCTAACACGGACAAACGAAGTGATAACGGTCAGCATCAACGGCGAGCCACGCCAACTCCCCCAAGCCATCAGCGTTACAGCGTTTATCGAGGTGATGGGTTATAGCGGCAAGCGCATCGCGCTGGAGCGCAACGGCGAAATCGTGCCGCGCAGTACTTTCGCCAATGCAATATTGAACGACGGCGATCAGCTCGAAATCGTGGTCGCGGTCGGTGGCGGCTAACCATTTTTCAGGAAATATTCATGAACGACGAACTCATCATCGCAGGAAAACACTATTCGTCCCGACTACTGGTCGGCACCGGCAAATACAAGGACTTCACAGAGACGCGCGCGGCGCTGGACGCGAGCGGGGCGGAGATCGTCACGGTGGCGATCCGCCGCACCAACCTGGGCCAGAACGCCAACGAGCCGAATCTGCTCGACGCGGTGCCGCCGTCGAAATTCACCTACCTGCCCAACACCGCGGGCTGCTATACCGCCGACGATGCGGTGCGCACCCTGCGCCTGGCGCGCGAGTTACTGGACGGACACTCACTGGTTAAACTGGAAGTGCTGGGCGACCCGCAATCGCTCTATCCCAATGTGATCGAAACCCTCGCTGCGGCAAAGACACTGGTAGCCGACGGTTTTCAGGTGATGGTCTATACCTCGGATGATCCCATCATCGCCAAACAACTGGAGGATATCGGTTGCGTGGCGATCATGCCGCTGGCTTCTCTCATCGGTTCCGGCATGGGCATTCTGAATCCGTGGAATTTGCAGCTCATCATGGATCGAGTCAGTGTGCCGGTGATTGTCGATGCGGGTGTGGGCACCGCTTCGGACGCCGCCATTGCACTGGAACTGGGCTGCGCTGGTGTGCTGATGAATACGGCAATTGCCGGCGCAGAGAATCCGGTGCTGATGGCCGGCGCGATGAAGCTGGCGGTGCAGGCAGGACGCAGCGCCTTCCTTGCCGGACGCATGCCGAAAAAACTCTACAGCGCCAGCCCGAGCTCGCCGACGGCGGGGATCATCGGTTCGGTGCACAAATAAAACCAACCTCTCATCCGCAGATTACACAGATTCCCGCAGATCAGGCACGGTTCTTAATCTGCGAAATCTGCGTTCAATGCTTTTACCATGACCGACACCGCCGACCTCAAGAACAGGCACATCCGCAGCTTCGTGCTGCGTCAGGGCCGCACCTCCCCCGCACAGCAGCGCGCGATTGCCACGCTGATGCCGCGCTTCGGCATTCCTTATGCCGCACGACAGTTCGACCTCGACCAGGCTTTCGGCCGCACTGCGCCAAAGATTCTGGAGATCGGTTTCGGCATGGGCGACAGCACGGCGACCATCGCCCAGACACATCCGGAAATCGATTATCTGGCGCTGGAAGTGCACACGCCCGGTGTTGGCAATTTGCTCAAACTCATCGAGACGGAACAGCTCGCCAATATCCGCATCATGCAGCACGATGCGGTGGAAGTGCTGCGCGACATGATTGCGGATAACACCCTGGACGGCGTGCATATCTTTTTCCCCGATCCGTGGCACAAGGCGCGCCATAACAAGCGGCGCCTGATCCAGGCGCCGTTCATCGCGCAACTGGTGCAGAAACTCAAACCCGGCGGATATATCCATGTCGCCACCGACTGGCAGGACTATGCCGAGCAAGTGTTGCGCGTGTTGAGCGGGGAACCAATGCTGGAAAACACGGCGGCCGATTACGCGCCGCGCCCCGACTATCGCCCGCTGACCAAGTTCGAGCAGCGCGGGATACGATTAGGGCACGGTGTTTGGGACTTGGTATTCAAGCGCCGATAGCATGTAGGATGGGTTGAGCGCAGCGATACCCATCAATCGTTAGGATTGACACAGACGATGGGTATCGCTGCGCTCAACCCATCCTACATTTCTTCACGCAGGAAAATCTCCAGCAGGTCATTCAGGAAACGCCGCCCCAACTCGGTCGGTGCGATGCGCTGTCCCCCGCGTTGCAACAACCCGCGCTTTTCAGCTTCGTCCAGTTCGCGCCGGATCAGCAACAAGGGCAGGCTGGTGCGCTCCTGAAACAATACCTCATCGAAACCGTTATTCAAACGCAAGGCATTCATCATGAACTCGAAGGCAAGATCATACTTGCTCAATACCTGTTCGCTTTGCACCGGCATCCCCCGCGCCATCGCCTCCATATAGGCCTGCGGTTGTTTGTATCGCGCCTGGCGCATCACCTTGTCGTGAAAACTCAACTTGCTGTGCGCGCCGGCGCCCAGCCCAAGGTAATCGCCGAACTGCCAGTAGTTCAGATTGTGGCGCGACTGCTTTTTCGGCCGGGCGAAGGCGGAAGTCTCGTAATGCGCATAGCCATGCCCGGCCAATAATGCTTCGATGCCCTGCTGCATCGCGCTGCTTGCGTCGTCGTCCGGCAACGGCGGCGGCCGGTGTGCGAACAGGGTGTTCGGCTCCAGCGTCAGGTGATAGCAGGACAGGTGCCGGGGTGAATATTCCAGCGCGATCTGCACATCCCGCAACGCCTGCTCCAAGGTCTGTTGCGGCAGCGCATACATCAGGTCGAGATTGAGGTTGTCGAAATGCTGTTGCGCGATGGCGATGGCGCGTTTGGCCTCGTCGGCGGAATGGATGCGCCCCAGCGCGCGCAGATGTTGATCGTTGAAACTCTGGATGCCGAGCGACAGGCGGTTCACCCCGGCAGCGCGGAATGCCGCGAATTTGCCCGCCTCCACCGTGCCCGGATTCGCCTCCAGCGTAATCTCGGCGTTGTGTTCGAGCGGCAACAGCATCCGCACCTGGCGCAGGATCTCGGCAATGCCTTCGCCGCTCGCCAAACTGGGCGTGCCGCCGCCGAAGAACACGCTCTGCACCCTGCGCCCCCACACCAGCGGCAGCGCCGATTCCAGATCGCGCACCAGCGCGGCGACATATTCTTTTTCGGGGAGGCTGCCGCGTGCCTCATGCGAATTGAAATCGCAATACGGACATTTGCGCACGCACCACGGGATGTGGATATACAGGGACAGCGGCGGCATCAGCTGAAAATTGACCGCCTGGGATTTGAGACCGACCGGATGCAGCGGCTGGATGCTCATGCGCCCCGCAGCCGTTGCAGCAAAACTTGCAACGCCTTGCCGCGATGGCTGATGGCGTGCTTTTCCTCATGCGTCAGCTCGGCCGCAGTCTTGCCGAAATCGGGCAACCAGAACAGCGGGTCATAACCGAAACCGCCCGCGCCGCGTTCTGTATGGAATATCTCGCCCTGCCACTCGCCCTCGGCAATCAGCGGTTGCGGATCGGCAGCGCCGCGCACCAGCACCAGCACGCAGTAGTAATGCGCGCGGCGGTCGGTCACACCTTGCAACTCGTGCAGTAATTTCTCGTTGTTGCGTTGGTCCGATTTCGGATTGTCTCCCGCATAGCGCGCGGATTGCACGCCGGGTGCACCGCCCAAGGCTTCGACACAGATGCCTGAATCATCCGCCAGCGCGGGCAAGCCGCAGGCTGCACTGACATGGCGCGCCTTCGCCAGCGCATTCTCGACAAAGGTGCAATGCGGCTCTTCCGTTTCGGCGATGCCGAGCTGTGCCTGGGTCAGCACCTCGATGCCGAGCGGCGCCAGCATCTGCCCGAACTCGCGCAACTTGCCCGGATTGTTGGAAGCGATGACAAGTTTATTCATATTGGTCCTATCCGCAGATTACACAGATTCACGCAGATTTCAGACCAGAGCAATTGATGTTTTCAATCTGTTTAATCTGCGTAATCTGCGGGCAGTTGCTTTTAACCAGCCAGAACCGCGCGCTGCATCCCGACCAGTTGCGCGATACCGGACTCGGCCAACTCCAGCAGTGCGTCCATCTCCTCGCGCGAGAAAGGATGTCCTTCCGCCGTGCCCTGCACCTCGACGAAGTGGCCGCTGCCCAGCATCACCACATTCATGTCGGTGTCGCAAGCGGAGTCTTCGACATAGTCGAGATCGAGCACCGGCGCGCCCTCAAAGATGCCGACCGAAATCGCGGCGACGAAATCCCCGAGCGGATTTTCCTGTAGCAATCCCTGTTGCATCAGCCCGCTCACCGCATCATGCAGTGCAACGAAAGCGCCGGTGATACTGGCAGTGCGCGTGCCGCCATCGGCCTGGATCACGTCGCAATCAAGCTGGATCGTGCGCTCGCCGAGTTTGCCGAGATCGACCACGGCGCGCAGGCTGCGCCCGATCAGGCGCTGGATCTCCTGCGTGCGCCCGGACTGTTTGCCCTTGGCAGCCTCACGCTGCATGCGGCTGCCGGTCGAACGCGGCAACATGCCGTATTCGGCGGTGACCCAGCCCTCACCGCTGCCCTTCTTGTGCGGCGGCACACGCTCTTCGACGCTGGCGGTGCAGATGACTTTGGTGTCGCCGCATTCGATCAGCACCGAACCTTCGGCATGTTTGGTGTAGTGGCGGGTAATGCGGATTGAACGAAGCTGGTCTGGCTGACGCTGGCTGGGGCGCATGGGTAAAATCTCGGGACGGTTTGAAAGGGGCGCGATTATAACGCAGCGATCGCCAGCGGCTGGCACACCGGGATGAGGGTCGGATGCTCCGCCTCGGCCGCGCCCAGACGGGCTGCCACCACCGTGGTGTTATCCGCCCGCCCCGCCTCGCGCTGTACCGCTTTGCCAATCAGGTCGTTGACAATCGCCGCCAGCGAGGGCGCGGTGTGGGTCTGCAACAATTCCCGTTCTTCCAGCGGACTCCAGAAACCGTCGCTGCACAACAGCAGAGTATCTCCGTCCCGCACCTCGGCGCTGGGGGATACTTCGGCATAGAACATGTCTTCCACGCCGCCCAGACAGTTGGTAATCTTGTTGCGATCCGGGTGCGTCTTCATTTCCTCGGCGCTGATCACCCCCCAGTCCGCCCACTGTTGCACCACCGAATGATCGTGACTGACTTGCGCCACCTTGCCCCCGCGCAGAAGGTAAAAGCGCGAGTCGCCGGCGTGCGCAACCCATACCCGGCCGTCCTGCACCAGCGCGGCCACACAAGTGGTGCCGGGATTGCCGCCCAATTTCTGTTCCTGCGCGTATTCGACAATCGCGTCGTGCGCCGCGCGCATGGTGGCGCGCAAAAACACTTCCGGTTCCAGCACCCGTGCGTCGTCGAGGCGACTGAACGCGCGCAAGAAGGTGTAGATCGCCATCTCGGCGGCAAGCTCGCCATGCAGGTGGCCGCCCATGCCGTCGGCCAGCAGCAACAGCAGCGCTTCGCTGGTGTAGGCATAACCGGCGCGGTCCTGGTTGTACCTGCGACCGCCGATCTGATTGGCCTGATGAATGGCAAACTTCATTTATGCTTTTCCGTTATGGGGCGTGGCGTGCGGCACACCGCTTTTGCCGCCGCGCGCCAAGGCAAGGTGGCGCAATCGTAATATAATGCGCGCCCTTAAGCCTGTATTTTTTCCACCTCCCGGAGTTCAGATGATTTATAGCATGACCGGCTATGCCACCGCCGCCGCCGAACTTGATGGCGGCTCGCTCTCTGTCGAGTTACGCTCGGTCAACCATCGTTATCTCGATTTGCAGCTGCGCCTGCCGGACGAATTGCGCGGACAGGAAGCCGTGCTGCGCGAGGCGATCAGCGCGCAAATTTCGCGCGGCAAGGTGGAATGCCGGGTGAACCATACGCCGCGCCAGACGGCGCGGCATCCGGCCCGGCTTAATCCGGAGGTCTTGCTCCAACTTGCGCAATGGCGCGCGCAGATCCGCGCGGTCCTGCCCGAAGCGGGAGAACTTTCGGTGATCGATGTGCTGCGCTGGAATGGCGCACTGGAAAATCCGGACACGGACGGCGACCGTTTGCGCGCCACCCTGCAATCCCTGTTGCGGCAGGGGTTGCAGGAATTCTCCGCAGCGCGCCAACGCGAAGGCGAAAAACTCGCCGATTTTCTGCACCAACGGGTGGCACAGATCGAATCGCTGCGCGCCGGGGTTGCGCCGCGCATCCCCGGCGCCATCGCGGCATACGAGGAAAAATTGCGGCAACGCCTGCAGGATGCGCTGGGTGGCAACGACGACGAGCGCGTGCGCCAGGAAATTACCCTGTATGCAAGCAAGATCGACATCGATGAAGAGCTGTCGCGCCTGTCGGCGCATCTGGCCGAAGTGCGTCGCACTCTGGAAAAAGGCGGCCGCGCGGGCAAGCGGCTGGACTTTCTGATGCAGGAACTGCATCGCGAAGCCAACACGCTGGGCGCCAAGTCGGCGGACGCGGAAGTCGCGCAGTGCGCCATGGAGATCAAGCTGCTGATCGAGCAGATGCGCGAGCAAGTACAAAACATAGAGTAGGGGAAATATATGTCCGGCAGTCTTTTCGTCATCAGCGCGCCTTCCGGCGCGGGCAAGACCAGTTTGGTGCACGCCCTGCTGCAGTCCAATCCGCAGATCGATCTGTCGGTGTCATACACCACCCGTCCGCCCCGGGCGGGGGAAATCGACGGCAAGGATTACCATTTCGTCAGCCGCGAAACCTTTCTGGCGATGGCGGCGCGCAATGAATTTTTGGAAAGCGCCGAGGTTTACGGCAATCTGTACGGCACCTCGCGCACCTGGATCGCCGGGGAAAATGCCAAGGACCGCGACATTCTGCTGGAGATCGACTGGCAGGGCGCAGCCCAGGTACGAAAACTGTTTCCCGATTGCGTGTGTATTTTCATCCTGCCGCCCTCGCTGGAAACCCTCGCCCGGCGCTTGCAGGGGCGCGGCAAAGACAGCGCGGAGGTGATTGCAACCCGTCTCGCCGCCGCGCGCGAGGATGTCTCGCATCTATCTGAATTCGATTATGTTATTATCAACACCGAGTTGGATGAAGCGGGGCGCGAGTTGGGTTCGATTGTGCTGACCGCGCGTTTGCGTTGCGCAAAACAACTCGTCCGCCAGCGTCGTCTCATTAATCAATTCCTGACCCCGGAGAAATAAATTATGGCCCGCATCACTGTCGAAGACTGCATGGCAAATATTCCCAACCGTTTCGAACTGACCCTGGCCGCCGCCTACCGCGCGCGCCAGCTGGCCAATGGTGCCAGCCATCTGGTGGAAATCAGCAAGGACAAACCGACTGTCGTTGCGTTGCGCGAAATCAGCGAGGGCAAAGTCGGCGTGGAAATCCTCAATCGCGGCATGGCCTGAACCGGTCGAATCCATGCAGGCGCGCCGGAGTTGACTCATGTCACAAGCCGATGCCGACGCGCTTCTGTTGGAGGTCTCTGCTTACCTCAAGCCTGAAGATGTAGCCCAAATCACCGCGGCGCTGGAATTCAGCCGCGCCGCGCATGCGGGACAATTGCGCCAGTCCGGGGCGCCCTACGTCACCCATCCGATCGCCGTCGCGCGAATCCTCACCCCGTTGCACCTGGATGCGCACGCGCTCATCGCCGCCCTGCTGCACGATGTAGTCGAAGACACGCCGGTCACTCTTGAACAAATCGCCGCGCCTTTCGGCACCACCGTGGCCGAATTGGTTGAGGGTCTGAGCAAGATCGACAAACTCAAATTCGAAACCAGGGAAGATGCGCAGGCGGAGAACTTCCGCAAGATGTTGCTGGCGATGGCGCGCGATGTGCGGGTGATCCTGATCAAGCTCGCCGATCGCCTGCACAACGCGCGCACCCTGGATTCGGTCGCGCCGGAAAAGAGCGCGCGCATCGCGCGCGAAACGATGGATATCTATGCGCCCATCGCCAATCGCCTCGGGCTGAACAATATCTACCAGGAACTGCAGGACCTCAGCTTCAAGTATCTGTATCCAAACCGCTACAGCGTGTTGTACAAAGCGCTGATGGTGGCGCGCGGCAACCGGCGCGAGGTGGTGAGCAAGATACTGGAAGCGATCAGCAAGCGCCTGGAAATGCACCAGATCAGGGCCGAAGTCAAAGGACGCGAAAAACATCTGTACGGCATTTATCAAAAGATGCAGGCCAAGTCTTTGGCCTTTGCCCAGGTGCTGGACATTTACGGTTTCCGCATCCTGGTCGAGGATGTCGCCGCCTGCTATCTGGCGCTGGGCGCCCTGCATGGTCTGTACAAACCCTTCCCCGGCAAATTCAAGGACTACATCGCGATCCCCAAGGCGAACGGCTACCAGTCTCTGCACACCACCCTGTTCGGGCCCTTCGGCACGCCGATCGAAGTGCAGATTCGCACGCATGAGATGGACAAGCTGGCTGAAAGCGGCGTTGCTTCCCACTGGCTGTACAAAGCGTCGGATTCGCAGATCAATGATCTGCAGCAAAAGACCCATCAATGGCTGCAAGGGTTGCTCGGCAGCCTGGCGCAAAGCGGCGATTCGGTGGAATTTCTCGAACACCTGAAAATTGATCTGTTTCCGGACGAGGTCTATGTCTTTTCGCCCAAGGGCAAGATTTTTGCCCTGCCGCGCGGTGCCACCACGGTCGATTTTGCTTATGCCGTGCATACAGATATTGGCAACCGCTGTGTCGCCGCCAAGGTCAACGACGAGCTGGTGCCGTTGCGCTCCGAACTGCAAAACGGCGACCGGGTTGAGATCATCACCGCAGTGCAGACCCATCCCAATCCGGCGTGGCTTGGCTATGTCGCCACAAGCAAGGCGCGCGCCGAGATTCGCCACTCGCTGCGCACCATGCACCTGGGCGAATCGGCCAAACTGGGCGAACGGTTGCTGGCGCAATCGCTTGCCGCGATGGGACTCAATCCGACAGAAATCGACGATGAGCACTGGGAAAGGTTGCTGCGCGAAACCGGGGTGAAGTCGCGCCAGGATATCTTTGCCGATATTGGGCTCGGTCGCCGTCTGAACATGGTGGTGGCCAAACAGCTGGCCAGTCGCGGCGACACTATCTCCAGCGACGCGCAAGGCAATGCGGTGGTGACCATTCAGGGCACCGAGGGGATGGCGGTCGAGTTTGCCAAATGCTGCCGCCCGATCCCCGGCGATCCGATCATCGGCATTATCAAGCGCGGCCAGGGGCTGGTTGTGCACACCCACGACTGCCCGACCCTGCGCCGCGGACGCGGCAACGAGCAATGGCTGGATGTGGTCTGGGATAGAGATATTTCGAGAATGTTCGAGGTCAGCCTCAAACTTGTCGTGGCCAACCGGCGCGGTGTGCTGGCCAAGGTCGCCGCCGCCATCGCCGATGCCGACTCGAATATCGAAAACGTCAATTTCAGCAGCGAAGGCGAATACACGGCCACCTACTTCACGCTTCAGGTCAGCAACCGCATCCACCTTGCGCGCATCATGCGCAATCTGCGGCGGATTCCGGAAGTCGTGCGCATCACCCGCCTGAAGAATACGGCTTAGCCCCCGTCACCAGTCGAGCTTCCCGCCAAAGCGGTGCAGCACTTCCAGCATCGCGCTCGCCTTGTCCCGCGTCTCCTGATATTCCGCCGCACATTCCGAATCGGCGACAATGGCGCCACCCGCCCAGCCGCGTATCTCGCCGCGCGAATACACCAGGGTGCGAATCGCGATGTTGGTCTGCATGTTGCCGTCGTCGCCCGCATACCCGATGGCGCCGCAATAGATCCCGCGCCGGTGCGGCTCCAGTTGTTCGATGATTTCCATCGCCCGGATTTTTGGCGCGCCGGTGATGGAACCGCCGGGAAAACTGTCGCGCAACAGATCCAACGCATCGCACCCAGCGCGCAACCTTCCTGTCACCGTGCTGACCAGATGGTGCACATTGGAATAGCTCTCCACCCCAAACAAATGCGGTGCGCGCACCGAGCCCGCAGCACAGTTCCGGGCCAGATCGTTGCGCAACAAATCGACAATCATCAGATTCTCGGCACGATCTTTTGGATCGCCGTGCAGCGCCTGCGCGCGCCGCGCATCTTCCGCGCTATCGGCGCTGCGCGCGCGCGTGCCTTTGATCGGGCGCGTTTCAACCTCCCCGCTGCGCACTTGCAGGAACAGCTCCGGCGATACGCAAAGCATCTGGGCCTGCGGCCAATCCAGATACGCCGAGTACGGCGCCGGACTCAGACGTCGCAGTTCAAGATAGGCGGCCCATGCATCTCCGCATGCCTCGGCAGAAAAACGCTGCGCCAGATTGACCTGATAACAATCTCCGGCGTGAAGAAACTGCTTTATCGCGTCAAACGCCGCGCGGTATTGCCCTGCGGACAGATTAGAGGTGATGCTGCCCCGAACCTGAAAATACGGAGCGGGGGGGTTTTCTGCATAAGCCGCCAGCAGCCGTTGCAAAATCTGCGGCAGCACTTTGCGTGTGCCGGGATGGCGCAGACGCGACACCAGAGAGGCTGTGCGCTGCGGATGGTCAATAACGACGGCCCAGTCATAGATGCCGACGACCATTTGCGCCAGCTGCTCCCCGTCGTGCGCGCGCGGCGGCAGGCGCACATAATCCCTCGCCAGGTCATAGCCCCAATAGCCCAGTGCCCCGCCGGCAAACGGAATGTCCGGCACCGCCTCAAGCGCCCCCAGTTGTTGGCGAATTAAATCGAAAGGGTCGGTGTCCGTCCGGTGTTCTTCAGCCCCGGCGCGCAGTACGGATTTACCCGCTTCGCGGCTGATGGTAGCAACCGGGGCCGCCACCAGCACATCACAGGCACTGCCCCCGCTATCCAGCCAGGCCGCGCACGGCAGATCGCGCAGGGCCGTGAAGTAGGCGCCGGCATCCGGGGAATAGGGAAGCGCAGAGCGATACAGCATGAATCGTCAATTACATCCGGATTATTTTGGTGCGGCAGACATGGGCACAATCTTCACCGTCAAGAAGATGGCGTGCCTGGCACTGCCATCCTGGCGAGATTCTGCCCCCTGCCGGCAGGAATGGAACCGCACAGGTCAGGATTCTACCGGAGTGACCAGAGAATACGCTTGGGGGCAGCGCTAAAATTAATTTAGCAGGCGAATCGCCGCGTTGCAGCATGGAAAGTATAAAGACAGCGCCAAACCCGGACGACTGAAAAATCAAAGTGCAAACAAAACCTCCCGGCCAATTCTTTTCGCCGGGACATTGAACCTGCACGCACGATGGACTCAAATTCACCCGGGGAATTTCGGGCAAAAAGAACCCCGCCTGCTGCAGGCACTAAAGATAGTGCAAATGCACCGCTTGTGTGAATCAGCCCCTACCGCTTACGGCGAGATCGGGGCTGTGTTCACAGCCTTCTCGCCAATCTCAATTCGGCTTGCTGATTCCCGGCGTCGGGAACGGCCAGACTGCAGCCGGTCGAATCGGAGGCGGAGCCGAGGGCGCGACGGTCGCCGGCGCCGCGACTGCCCTTTTCGCTACCGGTTTTTTGGCAACCACTTTTTTGGCGACGGGTTTCCTCGCGACTGCCTTTTTGGCCACCGGCTTTTTCGCGACCGCCTTCTTGGCTACCGGTTTTCTGGCAACCACTTTTTTGGCGACGGGTTTCCTCGCGACTGCCTTCTTGGCCACCGGCCTTTTCGCTACCGCCTTCTTGGCTACCGGTTTTCTGGCAACCACTTTTTTGGCGACGGGTTTCCTCGCGACGGGTTTCCTCGCGACTGCCTTCTTGGCCACCGGCTTTTTCGCTACCGCCTTCTTGGCTACCGGTTTTTTGGCAACCACTTTTTTGGCGACGGGTTTCCTCGCGACTGCCTTCTTGGCCACCGGCTTTTTCGCTACCGGCTTTTTCGCTACCGGTTTTCTGGCAACCGCTTTTTTGGCGACGGGTTTCCTCGCGACTGCCTTCTTGGCTACCGGCCTTTTCGCGACCGCCTTCTTGGCTACCGGTTTTTTGGCAACCGCTTTTTTGGCGACGGGTTTCCTTGCGACTGCTTTTTTGGCTACCGGCCTTTTCGCTACCGCCTTCTTGGCTACCGGTTTTTTGGCAACCGCTTTTTTGGCGACAGGTTTCTTCGCGGCCGGCTTTTTCACTGCGGGTTTGGCTTTCTTTGCTGCTACCATTTCAACCTCCCTGAGATATGAAAGTTAATAAGAACAACATCTACTCCACCTTCAGTGTGCCCAATTGCAGCATGCCTGAAGCCCTTGTAAAGAAGGCCGCAAAGCAGCCTTCTTCCAAATCTCTAAGCGCGACACAACGCACCTGCCGTCCGGCATTGCGTTACGCGTGTCTCGAAGAATTACTTTTGTCTCCGACCGCCCTGCGGACTTAACTTTCTACGCAAGCAGTCTTCGCCGCAAGAACTTCGAAGTTTAATCCCACGATAACGACCCACCTGTCTGGTATTCCGTTACGCGCGTTTCGAAGAAGTTTTTTTCTTTCTTCAAGTCGATCATTTCGGCCATCCACGGGAACGGATTCGTCGCGCCCGCGTAGAGTACATCAATCCCGATTTGTTGACAGCGCCGATTCGCAATGAATCGCAAATATTCCTTGAACATGCCGGCATTGAGTCCGAGCACGCCGCGTGGCATGGTGTCTTCCGCGTAACAGTACTCAAGTTCGACGCCTTTTTGAATCAGGCCGCGCACTTCTTCGCGGAAAGCGGGCGTCCACAAATGGGGATTCTCCAGTTTGATCTGGTTGATCACGTCCACGCCAAAATTCAAGTGCATTGACTCGTCGCGCAGGATGTACTGGTATTGCTCGGCCGCGCCGGTCATCTTGTTTTGCCGGCCCAGCGCAAGGATTTGCACGAAACCAACGTAGAAGAACAAACCTTCCATGATGCAGGCAAACACGATCAGGCTGCGCAACAGCTTCTGGTCATCCTCAGGCGTACCCGTCCTGAAATCCGGATTGGTCAGCACGTCGATGAACGGCAGCAGGAATTCGTCTTTTGCACGAATGCTGGGCACTTCGTGATACATGTTGAAAATCTCGCCCTCGTCCAGCCCCAGGCTTTCCACGATGTACTGGTAAGCATGAGTGTGAATGGCTTCTTCAAATGCCTGGCGCAGCAGGAACTGGCGGCATTCCGGATTGGTGATGTGGCGGTAGGTGCCAAGCACGATATTGTTCGCCGCCAGGCTGTCGGCAGTGGTAAAAAAACCCAGATTGCGCTTGACCAGACGGCGCTCGTCCCCGCTCAAACCATCCGGGTCTTTCCACAGCGCAATGTCGGCCGACATATTCACTTCCTGTGGCATCCAATGGTTGGCGCAGCCGGCCAGATATTTCTCCCATGCCCATTTGTACTTGAACGGAACCAGTTGGTTGACGTCGGCACTGCTGTTGATGATGCGTTTGTCTTCCGCCCGGATACGTCCGGTGGACACCGATGCGATGGTGTAACCGGAATCGACGGCGCCCCCCGCCTGGGGTGTCGCCGCCATGCGCACGGAGGACGCAACTGCGGGGACGATGCCGTCTGCAAAGTTCAGTGTGTTTGATGTCATTTGAATTCCTCATAAAAATTGAATGCTGACTCTGACCGCCCGGCGCGCTTAACCTGCGCTGACAACGGGTCTTCGCCACAATCCGGACGAATACCCGTCACTGACAGGCCTCGCATTCCGGGTTGTCGATGGAACAAAATTGCGTCTCCACTGCCGCGGCGGTGCCATTTGACACCGCGTTGAGCGAACCGGCGCGCGAGGTGGATTTCTCCGCCGACGTCGCCCCCAGCGAGCGCAGATAGTAGGTGGTCTTCAGGCCACGCAGCCACGCCAGCTTGTAGGTTTCGTCCAGCTTGCGCCCGGAAACACCGGACATGTAGATATTCAGCGACTGCGCCTGATCGATCCATTTCTGCCGGCGCGATGCCGCTTCGATCAGCCATTGCGGCTCGACCTCGAATGCGGTGGCATACAAGGTGCGCAACTCCGCCGGGATGCGGTCGATCTTGCTCAGGCTGCCGTCAAAATATTTCAGATCGGCCACCATTACCTCGTCCCACAGGCCCAGCTGTTTGAGGTCGGCCACCAGATGCTCGTTAATCACGGTGAACTCGCCCGACAGGTTGGATTTGACAAAGATGTTCTGGTAGGTTGGCTCGATGCAGGCCGACACGCCGATGATGTTGGAGATAGTCGCCGTCGGCGCGATGGCGATGCAATTTGAGTTGCGCATGCCGTATTGGCGGATGCGCTCGCGCAATCCCTCCCAGTCCATGGCGGCCGACATATCCACCTCGACAAAACCGCCGCGCTGCTCGCGCAGCAGATCCAGACTGTCCTGCGGCAGGATGCCCCGATCCCACAGACTGCCGCGAAACGAGGTGTAACGACCGCGCTCCTCGGCCAGTTCGGTGGAAGCCCAGTAGGCGTAGTAGCACACCGCCTCCATCGAACGGTCGGCGAATTCGACCGCCGCCTCCGACGCATAGGGAATGCGCAAGGTATGCAAACAATCCTGGAATCCCATGATGCCAAGTCCGACCGGACGGTGCTTGAGGTTGGCATTGCGCGCCTTGGACACAGCGTAATAGTTGATGTCGATCACGTTGTCGAGCATGCGCATCGCGGTATGGATGGTGCGCTGCAGTTTGTCATGGTCGAGTTGGCCATCCGGGGTGAGATGCGCGGCCAGATTGACCGAGCCCAGATTGCACACGGCGATTTCATCTTCCGAGGTATTCAGGGTGATCTCGGTGCACAGGTTGGAGCTGTGCACCACGCCGACGTGTTGCTGCGGCGAGCGGATGTTGCACGGGTCCTTGAACGCCACCCACGGGTGGCCGGTCTCGAACAGCATGGTCAGCATCTTGCGCCACAGGCTTTGCGCCGCCACCTTGCGGAACAGCTTTAATTCGCCGCTGGCGGCTTTGGCTTCATAGCCAAGGTAGGCACGCTCGAACTCAAGGCCGAACTTGTCATGCAAATCGGGACAATCGGACGGTGAAAACAGCGTCCACTCGCCGCCTTCCATCACCCGCTTCATGAACAGGTCGGGAATCCAGTTGGCGGTATTCATGTCGTGGGTGCGGCGGCGGTCGTCGCCGGTGTTTTTGCGCAGATCGAGAAATTCCTCGATGTCGAGGTGCCAGGTTTCCAGATAGGCGCACACCGCGCCCTTGCGCTTGCCGCCCTGGTTGACCGCCACCGCCGTATCGTTCACCACCTTGAGGAATGGCACCACCCCCTGCGATTTGCCGTTGGTGCCCTTGATCCGGCTGCCGAGCGCGCGCACATTGCTCCAGTCGTTGCCCAGCCCGCCGGCAAATTTGGACAGCAGCGCATTCTCTTTTAGCGCCTCGTAGATGCCGTCCAGATCATCCGCCACCGTGGTCAGGTAGCAGGAAGACAATTGCGAGCGGCGGGTGCCGGAGTTGAACAGTGTCGGCGTCGAGCTCATGAAATCGAAACTGGACAGCAGGCGGTAGAACTCGATCGCGCGCGCATCGCGGTCCACTTCATTCAGCGCCAAGCCCATTGCCACGCGCATGAAGAAGGCCTGCGGCAATTCGATGCGTTGCTCCTCCACGTGCAGAAAATAGCGGTCGAACAGCGTCTGCAGGCCGAGATAATTGAATTGCAGATCGCGCTCTGCCTCCAGCGCCTGCGCCAGCCGTGCCAGATCGAAATGTCCCAGCTCCTCGTTCAGCAGTTCGGCCTCGATGCCGCGCTTGATGAATTTGGGGAAATAATCGGCGTAACGGGTCGCCATTTCGGACTGAACCACTTCCTCGCCCAGAATTTCGCAGCAGATGTTGTTGAGCAGCAGGCGCGCGGTGACATAGCCGTAGGCCGGATCCTGTTCAATCAGTGTGCGCGCCGCAAGGATGGCGCACTTGCGCACTTCCGCCACCGTCACCCCGTCATACAGATCCTTCAGGGTGTGGCCGAGAATCTTGCCGACTTCGACCGCGTTGCCCAATCCGGCGCAGGCCGCCTCGATCTTTCCCGTCAATGCCGCCACATCCAGCGGGCGCAGGACGCCGTTGTGGTTGACGTTCAGCACGGTAGCGGCTGCCGGCACCGCCGTCGCGCGTTCGCGGTTGCGCTGCTCGCGATAGAGGACATAGGCGCGCGCCACGTCGTGTTCGCCCGAGCGCATCAAGGCCAATTCGACCTGATCCTGGATATCTTCGATATGAAAAGTGCCGCCGTGAGGCTGGCGACGCAACAAGGCGCCCACCGCCGAGTCGGTCAATTGCTCCACCATCTCGCGCACCCGCGCCGAGGCCGCGCCCTGACCGCCGTTGACAGCGATAAAGGCCTTGGTTAACGCGATGGAAATCTTCCCGGGCTCGAACGGCGCGACAGAACCGTTGCGGCGGATAATTTTGTACTGGTCTAGCGGCATGCCGGCGGAGGCGGCAACAGATGAAGAGGCGGAACGGGCAACGGCAGAAGGCGGAACGGCGGATGAAACACCGGATGTGGCTTGCAGCATATAACTCCCCTTTGGATAGCCGGCGCGGCAGCGATGCACGGTGCCGCAGCTGGAAACAAAAAACACTACATATAGTGGTCCAACGACTGGTTGGACGCTGATTCTAGTGTTTAGAGAAAATTATGCAAGCAGAAATTTTGCCTATATATTTTTTGCGTCCGCGCTGCCCGCCCGCCTCGTCTCGCGTACAAAGCGCGGCCAGTCAAAGCAGGGGCCGGGGTCGGTCTTGCGCCCCGGGGCGATGTCCGCATGGCCGGCGATGTCGCGGATCGGATAGGCGCGCAACAGATGGCGGGCCAGCCCGGCGAGCGCGCGGTACTGTTGCGGCGCAAAGGGAATCGTGTCGCAGCCTTCCAGTTCGATCCCGATGGAAAAGTCGTTGCAGCGCCCGCGCCCGCGCCATTGGGAAACCCCGGCATGCCAGGCACGGCTGGCACAGCCGACGAATTGCAGGACGGCGCCGTCGCGCCGCACCAGAAAGTGCGATGACACGCGCACCCCCCGCAATTGGGCGTAGTAGGGATGGGCGGCGCAATCCAGCGTGTTGGTAAAGAACTGGCCGATGGCGCTTCCGCCGAACTCGTTTGGCGGCAGGCTGATGCTGTGGATCACCAGCAGGGTCACCGCCGTGCGCGGCGGCCGCCGGTCGAAATTCGGCGAGGGCAGGCGCCGCACCCCGCTAAACCAGCCGCCGGCATCCGGTTTCATGGTTTATCCCGGTCGCTGATGGCGAGCCGCTCCATGCGGTAGCGCAGCGCGCGAAAGGTAACCCCCAGAATCTTTGCCGCTGCGGTGCGGTTGAAATTCGTCTGCTGCAGCGCGGCCAGGATTGCCTCGCGCTCGACCCGGTCCAGATAGTCGGTCAGCGGGTAACGGCTGCCCGCCGCGGGCGCCTCCTCCAGCACGGCCGGCGTCAATTGCAAATCGGCGGTCTGAATCAGGCCGTCGGCGCACAGCGCCACCGCCCGCTCGACGATGTTTTCCAGCTCGCGCACGTTGCCCGGAAAATCATAGCCCGCGAGCGCCTGCAACGCGGCAGCGGAAAAGGTAATCCGGCCGCTGCTGTCGATTCGCGCCAGCAAAGCCCGCGCCAGCGACGGGATGTCTTCGCGTATTTCGCGCAACGACGGCATGCGCAGGGAAATCACATTCAGCCGGTAATACAGGTCCTGACGGAACTTTCCTTGTTGCACGCACTGCTGCAGGTTGTGGTGGGTGGCGGAAAGAATCCGCACATCGACCGCTTCTTCTTCCGCCGCGCCGACCCGGCGCACCCGCTTTTCCTGAATTGCGCGCAACAGCTTGACCTGCATCGGCAACGGCAATTCCGCCACCTCGTCCAAAAATAGCGTGCCCTGCCGCGCCGCCTGGAACAGTCCTTCCTTGTCGCGGTCGGCACCGGTAAAAGCCCCTTTGCGATAGCCGAAAAACTCGCTTTCCATCAGATGTTCCGGAATCGCGCCGCAATTCACCGGCACGAACGGCTCGCTGCAGCGCGCGCTGTGCGCCACGATCAGGCGCGCCGCCAGCTCCTTGCCGCTGCCAGATTCGCCGCTGATATGCACCGGCGCCTGACTGCGCGCCACGCGCGCGATCAAATCGCGCACCTGCAGCATTGCCGGCGCATCGCCGAGCAAACCGGGTTCCGCCCCGTCGCTCCGGTTGCGGCAGGCAGGCAGGCGCAGGGCGGAATGGACCAGCGCGCGCAACTGCTCCAGCGACACCGGTTTGGTCAGATAATCAAAGGCGCCCGCCTTGAGCGCGGCCACCGCATTTTCCAGGTTGCCGTGCGCGGTGATCACCGCCACCGGCACATCCAGATTGCGCTCCGCGATATGCCGCACGATCTCCAGCCCGCTGCCGTCGCGCATCCGCATATCGGTCAGGCACAGCGCGAATCGCTGTTCCTGCAGTTGCCGCAGCGCGTCCGCCACCCCGCCGGAACTCACCACCTCCAACCCCATGCGCAACAAAGCCAGTTCCAGCAGTTCCAGGATATCAGGCTCGTCATCCACGATTAACACTCTTTGCGTTGTCGCACTCACACTATCCCTCCTGATCACTGCCGCGCACCGCAAACAGAATCCTGAAACAGGCGCCGCCGCCCCCGCCGCGACAATATTCAATGCGCGCCCCGTTCGCCTCGCACAACTCGCGCGCGATGTACAAACCCAGCCCGGTGCCACGGCTGTCGGTGGTGTAAAACGGTTCGAACAGTTTCGGCAATTCCCCGCCGGGCACCCCCGGGCCATCGTCCTCGACTTCCAGCACCGCGCTGTGCGGGTTGGCGCATAGCACGCGCACCTGCACGCTGCCGGCTTGGGCGCGACTATAACGCATGGCATTGCGGCACAAATTCCACACGATCTGTTCGAAGTGGCCGCGATCGAAGCGCACCGTGCACGCCGGCGGCAATTGCAATGCAAACAGGCCCGGTTCAAGCTGTTCGGTCAGTCCCAATCCCTCGACGATGGCAGGTAGCACCTGCGCCAAATCCAGCCATTCGGCACGCGAGCGGTCGCGCTGGTTGAGTTGCATCACATCCTGCACGATCCGATCCAGGCGCGAAGTATTGTCCATGATGTGTTGCAGCAGGCGCGCCTGCCCCGGTTCGCGCACCTCATCCTTAAGCAATTCGGTGGCATAGCTGATCGCCGACAGGGGATTGCGCACCTCGTGTGCAATGTTCGCGGTGAGCCGCCCGAGCGCCGCCAGCTTCACCTGGCGCGCCTTTTCCTGCACCCGCTGCACGTCTTCCAGCACCACCACCGCGCCCCAGAATGTCTCGCCGCCGATGCGCAGGAAGCGCACCCGCACCGCACTGTTGGTGAGAGGAAGGTGCACCTCCGACACGTTACGGGCGAAGCCGCCCAATTGCGGATTCTGCCGCCAGGCCGCATACAGCGCCTCCAGCAAGGGGGAACAATCCCCCAGTCCGACCTGTTTGGCGGGCGCGAAGGCAAAACCCAGCAAACGGCTCGCCCCGGGGTTGGATTGGCGCACCTGACCGCGTTCATCCACCACCAGCATGCCGTCCGGCATATCCTGGATCATCAGCCGGTTGGCTTCCGCCATGCTGGCCAGGTCCGCGCCGCGCAGGGCAGCCAGTTGCTCGCTGGCCAGCGCATAGCGGGACAGCGCGTGCGCCAGCCACGCCAAGGCAAAATAGGAGATACACAAAATGCCGACCTGGAAGAATTGTGCCGCTGCCGCCTCCCGGGTCAACACCGAATAAGCGTGCTCCAGCAACAGCGCAATACTCGCCAGCGCGGCGTAAAGCAGGGTAATCCGGCCATGGCTGATCAACCCGGCGAATGCCAGCGACACCAGCAACAGCATGGCAATGTTGCTTTGTACCCCTCCGCTGAAATAAGCGAGCAGGGTGAGGCACAGGATATCGGCGCATACCTGGAATGCCAGTTGCCAGCCCGGGGACGGCCTGCGCCACGAAACTGCCAATACTGAAACCAACACCAGAAAGGTGTAGCTCGCGCTGACCCAGAAGAATGCCGATTGCTCGTGCGCGTCCGGTGACAGGACGGCACCATAAAGCGCCGACAGGACCAGCAACAGGCCGCCGAGCAGCAAGCGATAAAGATTGAACAGGGCCAGCGGACGCCACATATTTTGCGGCGCCAGCGCGACCGAAGGGCTCAGCGCCTTGAGCAGAGCGGTAGTGGAGGCCGGACTTTCCTGCATGCGCGCGGCGCCCGTTTCATTCGCGGCGATGCGCTTCGCAACAGAAATGTTTGCCGCCCTCCGTGATGCACTCGCCTTTCGGAAGATGCACGCCGCAGCGCGCGCAACACACCATGTCCTCGCCCTGCGGCGGGGTCTTCGTATCGTCGCGCTGGTTGCGGAAAGAACGCAGCAGCCAGTACACCAGCGCGATGGCGACTGCAATAAAGATCAACCGCGTCATGTCAGGTTCCTGTGGATGGATACGCTGCGTGAACACCGCGAATCCGGGTTGAATTGGTGCGCTCGGCGGGAGTCGAACCCACGACCCTCGGCTTCGGAAACCGATACTCTATCCAGCTGAGCTACGAGCGCGTTTTGAAGCGGTGCGCAGGATAACGGCTTTTGCCTTTGCAGTCCAACTACTACGGCGCGGCGAAACAGGCCAGATTCTGCGCGTGGCAGACATATACCTTGGCATACAACAGCAGCAACCAGCACCAGCACAACAGCAGAAATGCAACCAACCCCAGGTAGTGATCTGCAATCCGCTTCGGGGTCAATTTTCGCACCGCGCGCAACACCGGTTGGGTGACCGTCTGCAACAGACCATAAACGACATTCGTCTGCCGCGCCGGTCCGGCCAGCGCCCCAACGATGGCTTGCGCCAGCAGGGAGAAGGCGGCGATCTCGATCAGTGCCTTGAGGACAACGATGCTGAACAGTGCCGGAGGAGTCGTCATCGCAGTTTCACGCTCAAACTTTCTCGACTTCGTTATCGGTCGCCAGACGCGGATAGCGCACCTGATCAACCATCGTTTGTATCTGCAATGCGGGCGCCCGCGTCAGCAGGCTGCCGAGGATGATCCCGGCAAAACCGACCGGCATGCCGAAGATGCCTGCCGAGATCGGATTAATATCCCACCACAGGCTGCCGTTGACACCGAAAAATGGGTAAGTCCGATACATGTAGACCATGCACACGGCCAAGCCGCCAACCATGCCAATGACCGCGCCGGTGCGGTTGGCGCGTTTCCAGAAGATCCCCAGCACCAGCGCCGGGAAGAAGGCAGAAGCGGCCAGCGAAAATGCCGCACCGACGAGGAACAGAATGTCGCCGGGTTTGAGCGAGGTCACATAGGCCCCGCAAATCGCAACCAGCAACAACAGCCCTTTGGAAATCGCGAGACGGCGCGCAGTCGGCGCGGCCGGATTGATCATTTTGTAATAGACGTCATGCGACAGGGCATTGGCGATGGTCAGCATCAAGCCATCCGCGGTGGACAGGGCGGCGGCCAATCCGCCGGCCGCCACCAGCGCGGTAATGACGTAGGGCAGCCCTGCAATCTCCGGGGTAGCCAGCACGACCAGGTCGCCCCCCAAGGTGATCTCCGCCAGTTGCACGATGCCATCCCGGTTCATGTCGGTCACACTCATCAGGGTCTTGTCCACCGCCGCCCAGGCCGACACCCAGCTCGGCAGTTCGGAAAAACTGGAACCCACCAGCAGGGTATAGACGTCATATTTGGCCAGCACCGCCAGTGCCGGTGCGGTGATGTAAAGCAGCGAGATGAAGAGCAGCGACCAGAACACCGACAGCCGCGCCTCCTTCACCGAGGTGGTGGTATAGAAACGCATCAGGATATGGGGCAAGGCGGCCGTGCCCACCATCAGACACAACACCAATGCCAGAAAATTCTTGCGTTTGATCTCCCGGCCCGCTTCATCCGGCGCGGCAAAAGGTTCGGCGTGGGGGGATATCGGCGCTGCCCGGACGCGCTCGGCATCGGCAGCCGCCTGCCACACCGTGCGCGCACTCGCCACCTCGCCGGGGAAAGTCGCCAGCGCGGCTTCCGCATCGGCCAGCCTTTCCGGCGCGACAGTCGGCATCGTCTTGAGCGCGGTGACCGTTGCCTGCAATTGCGCTCTTTCCTGCGCCAGATATTCCTTGCCGCCCGCCTGCAGCGCACGCAATTTTTGTTCATGCTGTGCCTGTTGCTGGCTGAACAGGGCGCGCACCTCGGCTTCGCGCTCGCCTTCCGGGGTGGTCGGATCGTTCAGCACCTGTTCGCGCGCGGTGACCTGCTGCAACACATAGCCGTAGGCAATCTGCGGCACCGGATTGCCGGTGTGTTTGACCGACAGCCAGATCACCGGAATCATGTAGGCGACAATCAAAATGACGTACTGGGAAACCTGGGTCCAGGTCACCGCGCGCATGCCGCCCAGAAAGGAACAGAGCAGGATGCTGCCCAAGCCAACGAACACACCGATACCGAAATCCAGTCCGGTGAAACGGCTGACAATCAGCCCCAGCCCGTAAATCTGCGCGATCACATAGGTGAACGAGCACAAGATGGCGGCGAACACGCCAATCACGCGCGGCACATCGCCGCCGTAACGCGCACCCAGAAAATCGGGAATGGTGAACTGGCCAAACTTGCGCAGATACGGCGCCAGGAACAGGGCGACCAGGCAGAAGCCGCCGGTCCAGCCCATCACGAACGCCAGCCCGTCGTAGCCCGATACATACAGCGTGCCCGCCAGCCCGATGAAGCTGGCTGCCGACATCCAGTCGGCTGCCGTGGCCATGCCGTTGAACAGGGCGGGTATCCGGCGCCCCGCCACATAATATTCGGCCACATCAGAAGTGCGTGACAGGATGCCGATCCCGGCGTAAAGGGAAACGGTCACACCGAGAAAAATATAGCCCAGCACCTTGTTCGGCACGCCCATCTGTTCCAGGATGGAAAGCAGGACGATGAAACCGATCACGCCGCCGGTGTAGAGGGAATAGTACCGTTTGAGTTGCGAAACAAACTGGGTTTGCGTGGAATCCGCCATCACCGCTTTTCCTGCACGCCGAACTCGCGATCCAGTTTATTCATGCGCCAGGCGTAGATCCCGATCAACACGACATAGATCAGCAACGTCCCCTGCGCCGCCATGAAGAATGGCAAAGGAAAGCCGAGGAAGGTCAACGTCTGCAGTTCGCGCGCAAACCAACCGACTCCGAAGGTGGCCGCGAACCAGACTGCCAGCAGCACCCCCGTCAGGCGCAGATTGCTGCGCCAATAGCTTTTGTGTTTCTCACTAAGTTGCACGATGCTTTCCCTTTTCAATCACGCGTTGCGCAGCCCCGGTCGCGCGGCTTTGAAAAAAAGCCCGTTACCCATAGAATGATGCGCAGATTTCAAGCCCAACCCAACTCCGACTGAGTGTTACCACCATGCGTATCCTGATCGCCGAAGATGACGAAGTGCTTGCCGACGGATTGTGCCACTCCATGCGCCAGTCCGGCTACGCGGTTGACTGCGTCAAGGACGGCCATGCCGCGCGTCTGATCCTCAGCGGCGAGCAGCCCTTCGACTTGGTGATCCTCGACCTCGGTCTGCCGCGCGTGGACGGTTTCAGTGTGCTACGAAGTCTGCGCGAAAACAACCGCCAGGTGCCGGTGATCATCCTCACCGCGCGCGATGCCGAAGGCGACCGCGTGCGCGGGCTCGACCTCGGCGCTGACGACTACATGATCAAGCCGTTCAGCCTGCCCGAACTGGAGGCGCGCGTGCGGGCCCTGATCCGGCGCGGCCAATGCGGGGTCAATCCGGTTTATACCTGCGGCACGCTGGTGTTCGACAGTGTCGCCCGGCGCACGACGATCAATGGCGAGCCGCTCGAACTGACCACGCGCGAGTTGAGCGTGCTCGAAGCGCTGATGCTGCGCACCGGCTGGGTGGTGAGCAAGGAACAGATGCTGGAACGCATCTACAGCTACGCGGAAGAAGCCAGCAGTAACGCGATCGAAGTGTATATCCACCGCCTGCGCAAAAAGATCGAACCGGCGGGGGTGACCATCCGCACCATTCGCGGCCTGGGTTATGTGATCGACAAGCTGAACCCGTCCCCCGCCTGATCCGCCGCACGCCATGAGCACACCCCGCGCCCAGGAGTATCCAATCCGCTCCCTGCGCAGCTACCTCATGCAGCGCCTGCTGATCTCGCTCTACCTGCTGTGGATCGTCAGCACCGTCGTCGGCTACTTCGCCACCATCAACTACGCAAATCAGCCGTATGACCTGGTTCTGTTGCAGCGCGCGCACGAAATCGCCGCCCATCTCAAACTGGGCAGCGGGGAGGAGCGTCTCGACCTCGTGCCGCTCCTCCCCGACGGCAGCGACCCCGGCATGCCGGACCGGGTGCTGTATACCGTCACCGACAGCCGGGGACGCAAACTGGCCGGCAACGGCAACACCTTGCGCCCGCTGTCCTACCGCCGCGGGCGCCCCGGCCCGCTGTTCAGCAACAGCGAACGGGAAGGCAAAAAAACGCGCATGGTCAGCCTGACTTTCGCCTCGCGCAACGGCGTGCTGCAATTGCACGTTTCGGAAACCACCGAACAAAGACAGGCACTGATTCGCGGCATTCTGGCCAACATCGTCATCCCGCAATTGCTGCTGACCCTGATCGCGCTGGGCGTGGTCTGGTACGGGGTCAAGCAGGGCTTGCATCCGCTGGAACGGTTGCGGCGCGACATGCTGCAACGCCAGCGCGATGACCTGTCGCGCCTCGACGGTAGCCAGGCACCGGCCGAGGTCGGACCATTGATTGACGCGGTAAACGATCTGCTGGATCGGCTCAAGCAAGTGATGGCGTTGCAGAAGCGATTTCTTGCCGACGCGGCGCACCAGTTGCGCACGCCCTTTGCCGGGCTGAAGACGCAGGCGGAACTGGCCTTGCGCTCGGATGAGGTTGCGTTAAAACAGCATGCGCTCGAGCGCATCCTGACCAGCACCCGTCACGGCACCCGTTTGGTCAACCAGTTGCTGGCGCTGGCGCGCAACGAACCCGGCGGCGACCACAACGAAAACTTTGCACCCGTCGATCTCAACCCGCTGGCTCAGGAGGTCGCGCTCAACTGGGTGCAGATGGCGCTGGAAAAGAATATCGACCTTGGTTTTGAAGGTGCAAACACGACAGTGATGATCGAAGGCGACGCGAACGGTCTGCAAGAGCTGCTTAACAATTTGATCGACAATGCGATCCGCTACACCCCCGCGAATGGTCATATCACGGTCAGCGTCAATCTGCTGCACAGGCGGGCGGTACTTTGTGTCGAAGATAACGGCCAGGGCATCGCGCAGGAACACCGTGAGCGTGTGTTCGAGCGTTTCTACCGCATCCTCGGTAACGGTGAGAGCGGCAGCGGGCTCGGTCTGCCCATTGTGGCCGAGATCGCCAGACGCCACAGCGCCAAACTGCAACTGGGTAGCGGCAGCCAAGGCATCGGCACACGCATCTGTGTCGAATTCGCCGCCTACCGCCCCCCGCGCTGACCCGTCGCAGTTGTTCAGTCGGCCTTTTTCTTCCAGGCGAAGGGATGGGCGTGCCGGCTCAAGGCGAAATCGGCGATCAGCTTGAGCCAGATGGTGCTGCCCGCCATCGCCGTCCAGGTGGCATAATCCAAGCGGGCAGTCAGCACCCCGCCGATCACGGTCAGCGCCAGCACCCCTGCCAGCAGGTTGATGGCCGCGCAGTAGGGCGCGTACTTCTCCGCTTGTGCCGGCGGTTGGCCGCGCTTCAGCGCCACCTCGGAAAAATCATGCCGAACGGCGATACGCCAGGCGCGGCGCAGCCAGAAGAAGGCCATCGGGAACAGGGCCAGAAATAACACCCAGGTCATGGCGACCGCCACATCAAATTTCATCGTTTCACTCCAAGAAAAACCCCGCCGGATCGCGGCGGGGTCGATATTACAGGGTTAAGCTGCGACAGACTCAATGACGTCCATCGACCGCCTTGGAGCCACGCGGGGTGCGCACGCTTTCCACCAGGTGCTGGATATGTTCCGGCGGCTCCTTGGTGAATTTGTCCACCACAAAGGCGACGATGAAGTTGCCCAGCGCGCCGACTGCGCCAAACGCCTCCGGCGTGATGCCGAAGAACGAATTGGCGCCGCCAATCAGCGGCAGATACTCGGTACCCTTGATGAAGAACAAGCCCTTGTGCGCAAACACATAGAACAGGGTGATGCCAAGGCCGAACAACATGCCGGCGATGGCGCCTTCCTTGTTCATCTTCTTGCTGAAGATGCCCATCATGATCGCGGGGAACAGCGAACTGGCCGCGATACCAAACGCCAGCGCCACCGTACCGGCGGCGAACCCTGGCGGATTCAGGCCAAGGTAACCGGCCACCAGAATGGAGAAGGACATGGCGATCCGCCCTGCCATCAGTTCGCCCTTTTCGGTGATGTTGGGATTGAACACGCCCTTCACCAGATCATGCGAGATGGCGGAGGAAATGGCCAGCAACAGGCCGGCCGCCGTGGACAACGCGGCAGCCAGACCGCCGGCAGCAACCAGCGCGATGACCCAGTTCGGCAACAGCGCGATTTCCGGGTTGGCGAGCACGATGATATCGGCATTCACCGACAACTCGTTGCCTTTCCAGCCCGCCGCTTCGGCTTTCGCCTTGACCGCTTCGTCCTTGGTCTTGTCGTTGTAGTACTGGATGCGTCCGTCACCGTTCTTGTCGTCGAACTTGAGCAGGCCGGTCACTTCCCAGCGCTTCATCCAGTCCGGCCGGTCTTCCGCCTTGATGCTGGATTCAGATGCATACAGATCACCATTGCTGGCCACGGCAGTATTCACCGTGCCGATCAGGTTCAGCTTGGCCATTGCCGCCACCGCCGGTGCGGTGGTGTACAGGAGGGCGATAAACACCAGCGCCCAACCGGCGGATGAACGCGCGGCCGCCACCGTCGGCACCGTGAAGAATCTCATGATGACGTGCGGCAGACCGGCGGTGCCGATCATCAGCGACATGGTATAGACGAACATGTTGAGCGTGCTGCCGGCCGTGGTCGTGGTGTATTGGCCAAAGCC
>Ga0210021_1001093_pt1 | contig 28197 bp, 44 predicted proteins | sample CryGeymeta201517_FD_183981 | JGI IMG/M metagenome (GOLD analysis project Ga0210021, IMG submission 183981) | Groundwater microbial communities from Crystal Geyser aquifers in Utah, USA - Crystal Geyser metaG 2015-17 (SPAdes) (version 2) | ecosystem: Environmental > Aquatic > Deep subsurface >... | reverse complement strand
ATTAGTAGTAACTGACACTTTTTTGATGCCCTCTTTGCTCACAAAGATAATATCGGCTCCATCGAATTCTAAACTTCCATCGTCACCAGTTAAAATAGTGTCATAAGAGTCATTATGCGTCAAAAATGACAGCATAATGGTCGTTACAATGGCAAACGAGCGAGTCTTCATACTGCCATGTGTGGCTTACCAAGTCGGGCACACCGACGGTTTGATCGCGACATCAACACCTCCGAAGTCACAGTTTCAACGTCGTCAGAAAAAATTGCACTGGAGTATTTCGTTCCGTCTATTTTGTTGATAAAACCTACATTTAAATATTTTCCAGATTGACGGTCATATAATTTGATTAATGACATATCAAGATCTTCGGCGGATTCTATCCCATCTTCATATGAAGAAATTTCAAGTTTCCGTTCTGCTTTACGAGCAACAGAGCAAAGACGCAACCCTTTCTTGATATACCCGATCTGGACATTACGAATCAACTGTTCAATCAATCGTTCCTTACCATGATCGGTGTAAGGGTTTTCCTGACTTGTAATCTCAAGTCGCATCAGCCGTAGACAGTTAGCAATTGTCTTGGGAGATAGTGCAGAAATTACATATGCTTCTTCGAGTTCTGCTACCTGTTGCCGTGTAGCAGTAATCCGCTTACCAGCAGACCGAGACATATTTAATGAGTTCAACTCATTCAATGCTCGAGCCAGATACATAGCAGCAGGTGTATCACCAAATGTTTTTTCATCTAAGCTCATTTTAGTTTCCTTCATCAATATAAGCTAATTCTTTGCCAAGATCCTCAGCAATTTCTTCTTCAGAATTTTCCGATGGTTCTGCCCGAATCGGAATAAGCCATGAGTCTGGTATAATACCTTCTTTAGAATGTCCACATTGTGTTTCTAAAATTCCTGGGGAAGAAACTAACCACATATAACCACTATATGGTGATATGCATGCTTTACCACCAAAAACAATCTTTTCACCGAGTATGAAATTTCCGAGCAGTTCTTTACATGTTACTACTCGGCCGGTGTTCACGGGGCAAAGCGCTTTGCCTATAAAAGCCAAATCATTTACTTTACATCTGAGTTTCATAATTTTATATTTGAGTATTTTCCCAACTTGGCCATTTTATATTCGGCCGATCTGGAGATATTATCCATATCTAGAATTTCTTTATCGCATAACAATTTAATCATACACAATAAATCACCACATTCTTCTTCTAAGTGTTCTTTATTAGTAAATTCTGGCTTGTCCGGATGACAACTCAACCAACCAAATCGAAATACTTTGCTTACTGCTTGAACTACTTCGGCCGATTCTTCTAAAAGAATGTTACAAATTTCTGCTTCAACTGGTGTTATTTTGCCAAGTTTGTTTATTTTTTTCATATAAGTGTCATTGTCATAATCGTTGTTTTCATCTCTTGAAACTTGTGATCCTCATATAAGATACCTTGACCTAACCCTGAGCTAAATGCTTCAATTACTTTTGGCGTATCATCAATCAAAAGAGATCCGTGAGCAGAATAATTCCGTTTGTCGATACCAATTTTTACAAAATTTCTAGGGAATTCAATTCCATTGTCATCGAGCCATAAATTCTTTTGACGAATTGCTTCTTCCCCAACTGCATTATCATGAGTTCCACGTGACGTAAGAATTTCCACGGGCACACCAGTAGACTTGAGAAGATCTACCAAATTCTTACCGTTTGGCATCCACTCGAGATTTTCAAAAATTCTTAAGTGAGTCACACAAGTACGAAATTTTCTTGGTGTGTTTGCCATCTCAACGCATTCATATGCTTTTTTGAAGTTACATACACAACCATCGAGATCGAGATAAATTTTATTTATTTTCATTTTGAATTATTGCATCTTCTCGGATTGCTCTCCAATCTTTAACCATCAAATCGTACACCCAAATAATGCCGGGTTTAGTGTACATAGGTGTGTTCAGCCCGGCACGTTGTTTATCTGGAATATAATTCAAATTACGAGTAGATTCCATGATACGAATTGTGTTTTTCTTCGTGATGAATTTGATTTTCACCGAGGGCTCGGTTTCTAATGTCCGGAGTAGAGTTTTCATTTTATGCTTTAAAAACAATAGTAATTCTTGTGTTGATAAGCAAAGTGATGTGATCAATCAGTTCACCATCAATGATAGCGAATGCATGATTTCTTGACATACACAGAAACTTACCGACAGGAAAACATTTCAAAAACTTTTTGATTGTGATACCTGGTTTTTTAATCAATTCGATTCCAAGTAACCCATCATACATTCTAACTTCGTATTTAGCGGCATTAGTACTACCAAATGAATACATAGGTTTCAACCCGAGCTGGTTGTATGATTTGATCCAAACTGGGCCCCCACTAGAATGACCCAGTTTACGTCCATAAAAATTAAATATATCATGAACGTATTGATAATCTTTACCGGTAACATTTACTGCAGCTCGGATAGCACAATCATTCTTTTCTCCAGCAATATTAGATGAAACACCCTTGGATGAGGGTTCTATTGCTCTGGAAGCACTTACAAATTTCATTTTAATTCCTTTGTGGTTCAGAATTTATCCGGGAACACAACAGCCGCTACAATATACACGAGAGTCAAACCAACAACAACAATACTAACGAGATCCATATTAATTCCTTTGTTTCGGTATAGATAATTATACAGTAACTATATTAGTTAAAATATCATTAGTAAAAATAACGCCGTCGTATGCTTGTTGGAAAAATAACCGCGGCTTCAAGGGAATAAAATGTAATAGCTTTACCCTTAGATGTGATCAGTGTATATTTCATTATGTTCCTTTGAGTTTCAGAAGATGGTTTATTATACTACATTAAGGAATATGTGTAAATTAATTTACATAACTTCTTTGACGTACTCAAATTCTTCTTTTGGATAAGTCTTTAGGAATTCTTCTCCTTTGATATACTCATTATAAGATTTTGCATCAAAGAACATTTTTGTGAAAACCCTCTTTAATGAACCACGAGGATAGATAGACAAATAAACCGATTTAGCTTTAGAACCCATATAATTTCTTTCGTTGTTAATCAAATGAATGCTTTGATAATTTATGGTAATTTAAATTTAGTAATGATACTTTTCCGAGCAACTTCCTTAGTTACGCCAAAATGAACCCATCCACACGAGTTACAGATAAGAATCATGAATCTATGCCCGGGCAAGTGCCGCTAACATTCTTGACCGACACTGGGTTGAATAATGAAAACCCGATAAAATAAACAGGCGCAACTACCGTTTCAATCAAAATGATTGACCAAACAACATTTCCGACTGAAACCTCATAGCAAATCTTTTCGCTTTTCTGAGTATCTGAGTTTAAAAACCCGTACGTTGGGTATTCTTTAACTTTGTTTTCTACTTTAAATGATGCTGGATTACCGCAAGCAGAAAGAAAAGAAGCAGAAAGAAGAATTACTATAAGTTTTTTCATACGTTTGATTTAGCAAATTACATTAAATTTCAAAGATTTTTGAAATTGCTTCGGAAACCGCTTGTGCTAGTTGCCTGTGTTCTAACTGTGTAGATTCTTCGGTTCTCACTTCAATATAATGAATGTAAGATCTAATAGTGCCTGACACATAAAGTCTAGATTTTGTCATACCTTCGGGCAGAATTGCTCTTGCTTGTTCTTTGGCAATTCCATTATCCATTGCCCATCGATAATTTGTTTTTACTAAATCCAGAATTTGCTTTTGTCTATTTTTCCATTCTGTATCTAGTTCTGTATTGTCAGTGATAATAGAATTTTGTCGATTTTGTAAATCTTGTAACCTGGCATCACGATATTCGAAATCCAAATCCTTTGTTGGATCAGCATATCTCTGACTAAATTCTTGAAACGAGAAGCTACGATGACGAAGTAATTGTCTTGCAATGTCTCTGGTAGTTTCAATCTCAAGTGTAGCAGAAGCCATTTCCAACGGACTCCAATGCTTGTGTTTAATCAAATATTTGATTAATTTATCCGAAGTAGCAGTGTTAAACTGATTATTTGGATTTGAAACTCGAGCACAAAACGCGACTAAATCTTTAACAGAAGAAAAATCATCTTTAAACTCTTCTGAGGGCTGAGTATATCCTACTAATTTAACTTTCATGTTTTAATGCCCAATGTCGAAGGAGAATGATCCAAAATGTCGTTATAGACACCAGAATCCTTATGATAGAAAAAAGCATCCGGATCTTTAATAGTCACAAAAAGATCTGAATGGAAAATTGCATAGTCTATGAACTTACCCTGATCATCATAGACTCTAAAAAAGATTTGATTGACACCTTGTATTAAACAACCGGATACACCGGCCGCAGACTTATTGGTTACGGTCTTTACGGTCTGAATCATAATAGCAACCAGAATGTTTTGTATTATCGTCTGACTCTTTAAGATCAGAGTCAAACAATAAAAAATCACGGTCGTCAAACAAAGTTTCACTGGCCGTTGGTGCATACAATCTGGTATTTGTATCGACAACGAACCCACTTGCACGACAAAGATTCAAAAAATGTGGAAATGCATCCAGCCAAGTTTCAGATTCAAATTCGATTGTGGCCACGACTCCGGTGTCATCTACATTATGAAATGTGAATTTACTCATTTTAATACCTCTTAGTTAATAATTGTTGAATAATCAGCAGACATTTACTGCAATTCGCTTATAGAATTGGCAATCTTTTTGTCAAATCTCACGGTAGAAAACACAGGCAAAAACAAGCTAGATGTAGTTTTATTTTTGCTAGTGATGACTTCGTTAAATTTCACTTCAATGATTTTACCAATATATTCATTTGGATCTTTTTGACGATCTTCATCTTTAAGACCAGTACCAACAGAAAAGTTAAGTTGGCCAGTTGAATCTTCACAAACAAGAGCACCAATCATACCGACATACTTTCCTTGACCCTCTTCGATTCCAGTACAAAGAAAATCACCTTCCGATTCGTTTTTCAGCTTCACTGAGTTCTTAGAACGTTTATCTTCCCAAACAGAATTTAATACTTTTATAACCGCACCTTCTTGCTTGCGGTCGCGCATCTGTTCGTAAAACTCAAGACATTCATCAATCGTTTGCACATTCTTGCCTTCAATGAGACGAACCCGGCGCGACCAGGTTGAAGCAATTTTATTCAGAGATAACCACCGTTCAGAATAAGGAACTGTACCAACCCCCAGAAGATACTGATCGAGAGGAACTATATCCCACAGTATGATTGTAAACAGATCAACTTCTTCTTTTGTAGCAGTGTTGCGCACAAGCTTATTATATAAGCCGTTTGAGCGTTTCCGATCTGGTGTACCATCTGGATTTTTGATGATAAGCTCACCATCAAATACTTGACCAGGAAAGTTTTTAAAGTCATTATCAAATAGATGAAAAACATTCAACTCAGAACCATTCCGAGACCTAGCAGCAACCACACCATCTGCATCTACCGTAACTAGAACACGGCCACCATCTTCTTTGCAGGAAACATTGTAGCCACATTTATTCTCAAATTTCTCAAGATATGTACGAGTTTTTTCGTTGAATTTATCACAAAGCATCACTGGATATTCAGGAACAAGCTTTGGCCAAATTTTCATTGCCAATGTATCGGAAGCGCCACAGCGTAAATCGTGGTTCATGATATTAACCACAAGTTCTTGATCTTCTTTTGTCAGAGTATTGAGATACTGGGTCATGAAATCACGGGCCGAGTTCCCTGTGATTTCGCGGTTGATTAGAACATCAAGTTTCTTAAATGTATCAAGATTTACGTTACCAAGTCCAGCCGAAGTGGCAAGTCCATCCGCTTTAATCCAGTAATTGAACCGCGGATTGTATGCGTAATAGAAACACTGCTTCAAAATTTGATCTGAAGCGTTTCGTTGCAGGAATTCCTTCTTTGCATTAGTCGAAGCAGTGGAGGCGATTTGTTTGATGATTTGTGATGTAAGCATAAACTAATTATAAACCAAATAAGAATACGTGTAAATTATTTGTATTAACCCTTAACCCAGTCAATTTCTTTGTGAAATTCAATGTTGTCTTTGCAATCAAAGTACAACACATTTTCTAAATCTGGTACGGGTCCTAAAAATTTGCATCCCAAAATCATTGCATGGAACTTATTATTATTTTCGCGCAATACCATTCTGTTAATACCAGTAATAGTACTCCAAAAGAAGAGTACTATGCATACAGTTGGAACACCGTACCAGACAATTTTCATCATTTTGCTACATTAATAAATGGCACAGATGAACCAGGCACCATCGTGGTAGGCAATTTACCATCCCATTTTTCAGCCGCAACCAAATCAACCAAACCTGGGTTATCACGAAGTGCTTTACCGCGGGCATTAATTGCAGAAGCTTCGGCATTACCCTGAAGAATAACAGCGTCCGCATCAGCCTTGGCTTGAATCACCTTAATTTCGGCTTGCACCTTTTCACGCTGAGCATTTTGTTGTACCTTCTGAACTTCGACTTCAGCCAACATACGCTGTTCAATACTATCTTCGTAAGCCTTTGAGAAGTCAATATTTTCAATTTGAACAGACTCAACGATCATCATAGGACCATTAGAAGTCTTTTGAATTGCAGCCATAATTTCTTGGCCAAGGCGTTCCCGTTCCTGGATTGCAGTTACTGCATTGAATCGGCCAAAGATATTCTTAACTTCTTCTGGCACTTGGCGGTCAAGAGTACGACTAACGAGACCTTTGGCGCCGCCGAACTCAGTGTAAATCTTCTCCACTTCACCTGCAGGTAGACGATAGTTAACAGAGATTTGAAGATTAGCAGTTTGCTGATCTCGGCTATACACAAGCACATTTTCATAAACTCGTGCCTGTGATTGAACACTAATTTTTTTCACAGAATCAACAATGGGGAGTTTAAAATTCAGGCCAGGATCTGCAGTACCAACCACTTTACCATTGCGCAAAACAACCCCTCGATCACCCGCGTCAATCGTATAAAAACTGCTAGCAAGAACAGCAACTGTCGCAATACCTGAGACAACCGAAGTTAGTTTAAATTGAGACATATTCATTTTATAGTTTCCTTATCTTTCATTTGTTTAAAATTCACGTTTTTACTACTCAAACCAACCATAACTAGCGCCAATAACACCAATTCCTGTTATTTTGATGCAGGCTGCAACATGTTTCACACAGAAACGTCTTTATTTTTCACACCTGAAGGTCCTTGTTTTGTTTCTTTAAGTTTTTCAATTGCAGCAGCACAAGCCCTCACAGCCAACATATCATAAACGCGGCCCCCTGATATGTCCCAATCAAAGATTCGATTGTTCTTGATGAGAGTAGAATCCATGTTTGCGATGGTAACTTTGCCTGTGCCATTTTTGCATCCATTAACTCTCAAGCGATATCGGACGACTGTTTCTTCATCCGACTTGGCGTAGATTTCAATCACAACTCGAGCTTCAATATCTTCGTCCGTCCGAACAAATGTCGCCGTGGCTGGTAATACGGAATACACAACAGGATCCGTATCATCAGATTCGACGATCCAATCTTCCTGTGTATAAGCAGAAGCAGCAAGAGAAGTGGCAATAAGGGAAGCGATAAGAATTTTTTTCATAATTGACCTTTAAAATAACTAAAATTAATTCTTCATTGTGGGTTTAACACCATCAAAATCCCACCTGGTGTGGGCAGAATCATAATCACAATCACATTCATTTTACCAGCACGATCAACACCGGCTTCATTATAGCCGTAGCTATCAAAACCTTCTGGATTATATAGAGTTCATTCTTCGGCTTCCCGAGAATATTTGTGGCATCATTCCTGATCAGCCATATAAGCCGCAGTTACAGTAGGAGAGTATTTGCCGCGCATTTCAGTTCCTTTGTTTCAGAAGATGATTTATTATACTACACTCAAGAATATGTGTAAATTAAATTTTATCACCGCGTGCATCAGTTGCTTCTTCGTCACAGTCACAAAGAGTTTCATCACCATTTATTTCCGATTCATACGGACAAGTATGCTTCTGTTTCTTGGATCCGAAAATTCGATCCCAACCGCACGCAAATGCTTCTTGATCGGCACCTTTGCGTGGTGCATCACCTTTACCTGCTTCTCTATTTGTCATAATTTTTGTTCGAAACGAACCCAGTTGAACGTTTGTAGTAACCTGTTTGCGGGGCGCCTTCTGTGATTGTGAATTTTGCATCCAAAACCCAAGCAACGGCAAAAATAGCAAGAATAATACCAAGCATTGCTAAAACATAAGCACCAAGCATGATAACCAGTGCTACGGCTAAAGCTACATCAACTGCCATCACAAATAGCTTAACCACTGTTACAAAATAATCTTTCATTTTATTAATTAAACCGATGTGACCATTTTGATTCATAATAGCGATCCATGACCCGAGCAAAAACCGGATCCTTCATTTGAAGAGCTACCAGGTCGGCAGCACATTCTTCAACTACTATATTGGCAAAATCTCGTAGTGTGTTTTGATATCGGCTTAATGTCGGCCGATCTATGCCGGCCTTAAAGGCCATCTCTTCAATTTTATCTGAATCAATTTTCATTACAATCCTAACAGTTCTTTTTCTTCGGCACTCAGTTTACTCAGTGCAGCATAACGAACACCAGCCTTACGTTTTTCTTAGGCACGGTAAGCAAGATTCTCTGCCGTTTCACGGGCAACGCTCTGGGCTTTAGTTTCTTTGGTCATTTCAGTTCCTTTGTTTTAGAAGATGATTCATTATACTACACTGAGTAATATGTGTAAATTGATTATGCTAATGGCCGTGAAGGTGAACTTTCTCAGAAGTCAGTACATATCTTGGTGTACCTTCTTTTACTATTAGAAAACTATTGTGCGATAGACTTCCGCATGCTTTCAAAATTAGAATTAAAAATGAAAAGCAAGTAAAAATAAAGTATAAACAAACCGTTGCAAAAGATTTACAAGGTAACAATCTCGGTCATGTTAGATTAGATGATCCTAGATGGAAAACCGGTGAAATTGTGTCTATACTAAAAGGGAGAAAGTTTTCCGAAGAACATAAAGAAAATATCAAACTTAATCATGCCCCTTGTTCAGCCGAACGAAATTCTTTTTATGGCAAAACACATTCAAAAGAATCAAAAATAAAAATAGCAAATAGAGAATATAAATTTAGGCCAGTCTTAGTGAATGGAGTTAAGTATAGATCAGTTAGCTATGCCGAAAAAATACTTAACTTACCGAGGGGAATAATTGATAGATTAGTAAAATCTAAAACACAGAAAAAGCACCCAAAATACGATATTATAGCGACATACGACCTGGGTGATGTTGTGTAGCTGGAAGTTTTTCCATTTTTCTTTTAATTTCATCCCAGGTATAAGGCATCATATCACCCGGTCTAGTATCAATACCTACATCCATGCATTTACCTGGTTGTGTAAAACTACCGTGGCAGTGACCAAAAAGATGTATAGAATCCCTTTCACAATTTTCCCACTGAGCCATTGGAAAATGACACATTACTACCATTTGTTTTTCAATAAAAATTGTTTTCATTGAAGAAACAGAAGTACACAGATCCTGTAGTTCTTGGTTCTTTCGAATGTTGTGGTCGTGGTTACCAAGAATCAGATGGTGCTCAGCGCCAGTCGCGTTGATTCTGCTAAGAATCTTACGGCAAAAATCAACACCTTGGAAAGCAACATCGCCCAGATTGTAAAGTACATCGTCCGGACGCAGAGTCGCTTCAAGATTCCGAATCAGAATTTCTGACATTTCTTCCCAGTCTTTACCCTTCCGAGTAGTTGGGCAGAATTCTTGAATTCTGCGATGGCCATAGTGAAGATCTGAACAAAAATAAATCATGTTAATCAGCAATCATAATTTTAGTAAATCCCTCATCGAGTGATGGGGCTTCGTAGCTCTTGATCATAGAATCAAGAACATATTGAGGAATAGTCTTACCTGGACGAGAGGCAAGACGTTTGGCAAGTTCCTTTTCTTCTGGAACATTAAAAACAACGGCAACCACAGAATAACCAGTCAGCATCTTGAGTTTCTTTGCTCGAGATTTCTTGGACATGTTTGTCTGATCCCAAACAAAATGAGTTCCGTTTCGAACATATTCCTCAACTTCATCCAGCATCCGAGAAGTTGCTTCAGTGATAGTATCTTTAAAAACATCATTGTACGAAAGACCTTTTTCTGCGGCAACTTGCTCAATGTATTTGTCGGTTGAAGCGTAGCCGATGGATGGATGATAATCCCGAGTCCAAGTAGTTTTACCTGAAGCAGGGATACCGATCAACATATAGCAAACAGGCCGAGTAATAGAAAAGAACACCATCGTTTATCCTTTTAAGTTGTTAAAAATTCATTATAAATGGTCAGCAATTATGTGTAAATTACTTGTCTTTAGAAGGTGGGATTGCCCAAAAACAATTAGCCAACTCAGAGAAGTTTTTAAACAGTTCGCCGACTTGAGCCGTATATTTTTCTTGCATGTCTTTTGTGATCAATGCATTGGCTTGTGTTTCAGCAGCAACTTGTTTTTGAATTTTATCTTGGTAATCTTTCATTCCGGATCCACCACATGGATACATCTTTGTTTCATATCTGGAGTCCATGAGGCACAATATCCATTATCCTCATCGAACAATTTTGTGAATTCATCCAATGAAACTTCACGATGTGAAACAATTGTTTCACCAAGATGAAGTTGAGAAAATTCATCTGGAACTTCGCCAAGTGCAACAGAGTCCAATGCAAATTCTGGGTGATCATCTGGAGTTTCAACGACATATCGTACTCGGAATTGAGACAGACATTCTACCAATACAAGCTTAGCCATTTTAAATCCTTTCAAGATTTATATTCATTTCTCAAGTTCATGAGAATTCTACCCAACATATTTTGACTTACACAATCACAGACACCCCAAAATGTGTCATGCCAATTATTAGTTTCTTCCAAGTGAGCATCACCGGTTGAAAGAAGCATATCTCGTTCGGCCTTGTTTGCAAATTTTGCTCTTAATGCTAATAGCATAGCTGTGGTTCTGTACGAATCCCAATCTTTTCTTAATTCAGCTTTACTTCCAAACTTTTTGGCCTGACCGGGCGTAGGAGATTGAATAATTGAAAGACGGTATTCCGGATCTGAATTTTTCTAATACATATAAACATGTTCGGAAGACATGAAAGGAATCCCATCAAACACACAAGTACACAGATGATAATTAGATAAAAATCTATATTCACCAAAGAAGCCTAAATAGGCTTCGCATCACTAAACAGGTTTGTCATTTTGCAAAAGTTTCAAATTGAGAACAAAATTCTCTACTGTAAGTTTAATCACTGTAGCCAAAAGAATCATATCACGAGAATCTTTGTCGTTACTCAGATACATTTCCAATACGGCCGTTGCCATCAATGTATACGCCACGTCTTCATCTATCTGGAGCATGGCAAAATCAATCGGATCTTCTGTTTCGATTTCTTTGGCCAGATCTATAAGTTGTTCTACTAAATTCATCAGAAATACTCCACACGCGTTCGGTCAACAGTACCTTCGGCAAAACGAACTTCGTAGGGAGTATCTTCAATGGTACCATGTACTACAATGCCGGGCAGCTCACCGGCAGGTACTTCATCGAGCAGTAGGTACCGAAAACCTTTATAGTTGCCTGATTGATGCAGCACATATTCCAAAGCATCCATCAGACCTCGTCGAACATCAGGAGTAGAATAACTTTTGGTAGAATTCTTCAAACTCAGATTAATTTCGCGGCGCATAGTATCAACAGAAAATGTTTTCTTACCCATTATTTGACTCCAAATGTTCTTTAATCATACCAAAAACTTTACTATTTGCATCCCAAGCACCAATAGCAGCACAATTAATGCTGGTGAAACTTATAAAGATTTTGGTTCGTTCATGATGAAAATTATAAACTATTCTTTATTATGTGTAAATTATTCGCCATGAACCGTAAAATAAATGTGTTTTATGCCGGCAGATTTAATTACAGACTCACAGATTGGACAGGGTTTGGCAATCATCGGGGCACCTTCCTTTGAATACCTGTACACATGAATTGAGTGTGCATTATGTAAATTTTTACATTTTACTATTGCTGCAACTTCGGCATGAAGATACTCTTTAAAAGGAACACCTACTTTTTGTCCATGTAATTTCATTATAGTATGAGTTTTTACATAATTATTATGACCAACCGAAAGTGCTCGCCCGTGTTTATCTTTTATGATTGCCGTAATGTACTGCCGTTTAGTCACTTTACAATTTCCTTATGACGCGATTGCATCCAGAATTTCCCTATCATATTTAAGTTTTGTCTTCATAACTTTAATAGCATAGTTAGGTGCTTCCCCTAAAGATCCATTATATCGTAAAAGCATCTCTATTGTATTTTTTGACATTTTAGAGTATTCTTGAACTATCTGAGCACCCACCATAATATTTACTTTGGGATCAAAAAGAGCTGCCTTGGATGTTTTTTCCTTATGATAACTAGATGCTACTTGGAATAAACCTATCGGACCAGTAGGGGAAACTGCTTTATAATTAAATCTAGATTCTGTATGCATAATTGATAGCAGAAGTATTGGGTCTACAGAATATTTAGCTGCAGCCTCATAAATCCACAATGAGTATTTCTTAGCAACATTTGGAGGAATAGAACCATCACGGACAATGATAGCTGCGGTTTGATCTAAAATAATCTCAGATTTAAAATTATTTGAGATAGATATAGGGGTATTTTGTAAATAAAATACTTGATCTTTAATTATGTTTAGATATGTGGCCCCTGCAAGCATTATCGCAAATAAAACTAAATAAAGCGTAAATTTTAATTTTTTGAAAAATTGTTTTTCTACAATCTTGGGTGAAGAGGAAAGACTTTTCCTAATCACCATAGTAGGTAATTTATTAATTTTCATTGTGTGAGTTAAACGATTTTGATTGAATTCTGATCCACTAAACCAACCGAGTTAATAATAAATGTAATTAGATAACCATCTAAAAACACAGTACAATCGCCAGTATCAGATGTTATGTACTTTACGTCTGAATCTTGTATGTACATTACCTTCTTTAACAAATAGAATGGTAATTCATCAACAACTTCCTTTGATTTTAACACAACTTTCATTTTGTGTACATTTTTAGCTATGGTGTTTTAACCGATGAATTATTCTTCCCTAGCATATGCATTCTGTTTATTCTGCAACCAACATAAGCATTATAATAAAGATTTGGGTATAGTAAAACATCATTATCCATTTGTACTTTAAGTTCATAGTATGAGCATTCAGAAAGAGAAGAACAAAATCTTAAAATTTCTCTGTAAAAATTTTCTTTGCCAAGTTTTTCTACATCAGCCTTAAGTTCTTCAGACGAACCGTAGTAATCTCTCCAATCCGAATCTACCTGTGTTCTAATTTTCTTTTTTTTCTTAAGACCAGTTGACTTAATCTTTACTGTTTTGATTGATACTTTCTTGAACGTTGATTTCTTTTTGCCGAAGTATTTGCGACCATCTAGTAAATTTGTAATACAATAAGTAAAACCGACAAACGAAGGATCAATTTCGTCTATCGGTTCATTGTTATGAAACCAAGTCATACGTCTACCATAAGAGTTTATCCTGATTTATTTAATAATTGTTTTAATTCAGTATAACTTCCGACAAAATTCGAATTTTTAAAGATTACTGGTGCTGCTTTTATATTTGGGTCCAGCAATTTTAATTCAGATACTGTAATATATTTAGATGTATCGTCTTTTTTCTGGCCCACATCAATTATAATTTCTTCATATTTTATATTATTATCCTTTAACAACTTTTTGGAATAATTACAATTTGGACAATTAGGTTTTGAATATACTGTAAACATAAATTAAAAATCTACTTCGAAGCTTGTTTTGATATCATCTCTGTGTACTACGTTGACTTTATATGCGTTATTGTCTTGCTCTTGGGGCGCAGCCTGAGAATTACCAATATTGATCCAATCTTCAACGTGTGGCATTGGATTCTTTGCTGGAAATTTAAAATTCGTTTCAACATCCAAAAACTTATATACCTCACGTGCGTTGAAAAGTACCCAATTTTTAATTGTCTGTGAATTTGTACCTACCAATTCTCTACCTTCGGAAAAAAGATAATCAGACCAAGCCATTTCTGAATTAATTACCTCATCACATAATGCTTTAATTTTATCCTTCTGCCGTTTATACGAGTCTAGTCCGCGTGCCGTGGCCAACTCAATTTTAATAACTTCCTTGTCTAATTCAGCGTGTACTTCCAATTCATCTTGAGCAATTTTTTGTACCGCTTTACCAATAGGCTGAAATAAATTAGTTGAGCATATAGTAAATGTAATGGCAAAAGAAGCCATAAATTGAATACGTTCCAGAAGATATAAAGCAACAACCCCAAGAAGTAATTTATCATATGCTTCATCTGCAGTGATTTGATTTAAAGCATATTTATGTGAAGCAACTGACAGTTCAGAAAACACCTCATTGACCGAATGCATTCGAACAATTGATTCTTTTACAGAAAGAATATCAGATAGTACTTTTTCTGGGTTGTCAAATGAAATTCTAACAATTTCTGAATATGTTGCGGAATGTATAATTTCATTGTCGCTGATTCTTTGCCAGGCCGCCCACAATGAACTATCAGTAATAAATGGTGCCAGGACTGGCGCGATTGATCTTGAAGCAACCGAATCTGCTTCCCATTGCCATGCCAGGGTTCTGATCATCATATCATAAACAGATTTTGGACAATTTTTAAAATCGGTATTACATTGAGTGTAATCAAATTCGTCTTCGGACCAATCCAAAGATTTCATAGTTTTATAAAGTGACCATATTTTTGGATATGTTTTATTAACTGTATCAAACAAACCAGGTAAATCTCCGAAAAATAATGGATGTTGTTTTTCCATATATTGAGAAGATTTTTTATTTTCATTAAAAACTAAATTCATTTAAGCTCCTTAAAGTGCGCAAGATTCACAGTATTCTTGTTCAGTAGTATCCGAACTAACTGCCACATCATCTGTTATTAACGAAATTCCCTGAGAAGTGGAAGAATTAATATAATATCTAGTTTTCATACCATATTTGACTATATCCAGATAATCTCTAATCATATCAGAAGAAGAAACTTTCTGATCTCCATGAATTTTTACAAATAAATCTGAGGAAATTGCCTGATCTGTCCATTTCTGCATAATTGCATAGACTTTAATCATATCTGTTGTTGATATGTCCCACGCAGATTGATATTTTGTTTTCAATTTAGTACCATCTGGCGCAGCCCAATGATTTACTCCTGTATCATTAGTTTTCATAATATACAATTCTCTGATAGGATAAGGTCCATTGGAAGTACCAGAAGAAATTGCTGAGCTCTCAGAAGGCATGTGGGCAACCAGTACAGAATTTCTAATGCCGCCATTTTCTATAATCTCTTTTCTTACTGCATCCCAATCTCGTTTATTTTCTACTGTAATCAATTCATCTACTTTTTTCTCATATGTGTCTAAAGGCAACCAGCCATTAGGCCATTCGGTTTTGTCCATCCAAGGTGCGTTTCCTAATTCTTTACCCAATTTTAACGAAGCGTTAATCAAATGAAACATGTGTGTTTCGGAAAGGGTATGAATAAAATCTCTGCCTTCTTGTGTATTATATTTTTGATTTTCCTTGGCCATTAGATGTGCTAAACCAATAATACCCACACCTGCGGACATTCTGGATTTAGCCGTATATTCTAAATTGGGAAATGTATAATCGGATTTATGAATGCACACATCAATCATTTTTAATGCATAATAAGCCACTTCAGAATACTGTTTATCAGATTCTATATTACTTACCACAATACCTGCAAGTGAACACAAACCGATCTCGGGAGAATAATCCAATTCTTTTTTATATAGATCTGCAACAGATTTATATGGGCTAACCGGTAAAGCTATCTCGGAACACAAATTACTGAGATAGATTTTATCTTTAAAAGGTGTATGTTTGTTCATTGCGTCCGTTAAGTGCAAATAATGAACACCAGTTTCATATGACTGAGTTAATGCACCAAGAGAAATTTCGCGAGCATTTAATTTATTTTTTGCTGTTTTTTCGTACTCGGCATACATTTTCTCAAATTTAGTTTGATCTTTTTCGTATTGAGCTTCAAACATTTCTTCATTACCATAATAACTAAAAGGTGCATAATCTTCATTCTTTGCAACTTTTCTGGCAAATAATTTGTTAGAACCAAACGAATAATGACAACCTGACACTTTTTTGTTTGCAGGAGTCATTGGATGCCGCAATTTCTGTAAAACTTCCACTTCGGGGTCATATGCAGAATAATAAACAGTTGAAGCTCCACCACGGCCATTCTGTAAATTGGCTCCAATAGCTCCAACCATGGAACGGTAATACGGAAGTTTACCTTGGTGTTGTATAACACCCCCTCTGACCGGGTCACCAAGTGATCGCGTTTTAATATGGGTACCGATACCTGCTGATGCAACAGTCATCATATATGCAATATGATCACCCGCGGCTAAAGAAGAAGCTGTATCAGCGGTAGTATAAAGACAACAGCTGGCGTAACCATTTAGTTTTGTACCAAGATTTACGAAATTTGGTGTCGGTGCGTTTATACGGTTTTGACTCAGATGTTCATACCATTTTGCAACATGCAACATTTTATCAGACTTTTCATTTTCTCCTAAAGCCATTGCCATTCGCATATATACAAATTGCGCAGTTTCATATTCTTGCTTGGTGACCTTATTTCTAATTGCGTATTTATATCTAATTTGATTAAGCTGATAGTGTGGATACTTTAAATTTAATTTATGATCAATAATGAGTTGTGCAAGTTTGTATTCTTCATCTGTGTAATTAAGCTTTACCATCAGTCCAACTTCATAAAGCTTATTATGTAATTCTTGCACTGTTGGAATTCCATCGGGATAAATAATACGATCTATCATAGGTGCATATAATCTGCCAGCAGCTTTATTATATTCCCATGTTTTATATGATAAACAGGCATCAATCAAAGCTTGTTGTAATTGTAAGCTTGTGCAAATTTTAGGGCATTTATTTACCGCATCAATCACAACAGAACCCCAATTAAAATGAGCTTTGGGAATAGTAGCAAAAGCCCATTCTGCCCATCTATTTACTTTCTTTGGCTGAAATTGTTCTTTTGTTCCATTGCTTTTGATAATAGTTTCAATCATTTTGTTATATTTTCTTCCATGTATTAAATTGAATTTTAGCCATTAAACCCTTATATGTATTACTCTTGATCAGAGCTACTGGGTCTATATTATGTTTAATCATCTCATTGATGTCTTTATATCGTTCAACGACTTTTGGCCAGATTACTGTCTTTAATCCCGACTCGATAGCCTTTTCATATTCCTTCACAACCGCCTTATTACGGGGTTCATTATCTAATACTACAGTAAGTAAATCTGCAGGAAGTTTTGTTCCCTTAATAAACCAATTAGCAGTAGTTGATAAAGATGCATTAACCGAAGCCATAGAATTTGGGATAAACAAACTATCTATGGGTCCTTCTACTAATGTTATGGGTTTATTTAAATTCAGTCTTTCGACACCAAATAACAAAGGCGTCTTTTCGTTGATCTTAACTGTGATGTATTTTTGGTTTGAGTGGCCTGAGAGGTCTCTTCCTTGGTATGCAAAGATCTTTCCTGTTTTGTCAAAAAAGGGAATAATAATGCGGGCTTCGTCTCTTTTGTTGTGTTTGAAAGTATCATTGAACTGGGAAGAATATTCATAAAATTTGTCCGTATAATAAAATGGGTAGTTAGGAAGTTTTCTATCTTTTATGTATTGACGGGCATAATGATCCGATGGTAAGTCAGAAACCAATTGCAAATCTAAAACATTCGGTTCAATCGTGTCTTTTTCATACACTACTTTTTCTGGCACAAACGCAATTTCTTTTTTTGCTGCCGGTGCATTATTTCTAAACTTTTCAAACAAAAATTCATCAAATATTTGTTTGTAATGTACTTTTAGAAAACTTAACAGTGTAGTAGATAAACCACAGTTGAAGCAATTCACATTTAATTCACTGTTTTTAGAATAGATGGCAAATCTAGTCTTAGTTTTATTTTTAGCAGAATCACCACACATTGGACACCTTGCTACAGCTAGAAAAGGTGATTCTTTTTTAATTTTGAATCTTTCTAACCTAGAACCAAGAATTTTGGCATACGCCACCTCTAAAAAATAACAATCACTCATTGCACGGTTTCTGGAGTTTCCATGATGTTCTCATAATCTTTTGAGTTTAAAAATGAATCGAAAGTGATTTTTCGTTTAAAATCTTCAAGCAACAACTCACGGAGGGAATTCTTGTAAAATCTAAAATCTAACTCGGATCCATTTACTGTAGAAATTATGTGGTCCGCAACAATAGGGATGTATTTATTGTCCCCAAAAGGTTGATAAAGTACTGGCACCATTTGTGTTACAATTTTATCATTATAGAGAATGGGAGTAAAATTTATTTTCAGGGGATAAAGAACGAAAAAATACCATCTTTTTCATATGCTGGCCCGGTCAGTAAAGTCTCTCCGGTAGAAAGTTTTATAGACAGACACGTAATCATTGATTCTTCGGACATAATTATTTAGTTAAAATCCACGTTAATAATAGAATAGGTAAATCCATTCTTTGTGTATGTTCCCAAACGATCACCCAAATGCCGGTAAGAAATATTGGGTTTTCTATGAAACGTCATATTATCAGAAATATCATACAATGTACAAGAAGTTTTTCCTTCTTTCAATCTAAGCCCTCGGCCTATAGATTGAATAATTGTAATGGCAGACTTGGCTGGGTGTGCAAAAATAATATTTTCAATCGCGGGAAGATTAGTCCCAGTTCCAAAAACTGCGTAACTAGATACAATAATATCATCTCCATCATTAGCATTTTTGCGTATTGTTTCTCGGGCCTTACCAGTGACCCCACCATCAATATAGTGGACATTTCTATCGACAGCTTTATCACAGATAAGACTGTATAGAGCAGTCCCCTGTATGTCGATAAAACGGAAAAGTACCAAAGTAGTGCCTTTACATTGTGCAGCTAATTTAGATATAAACTCATTACGTTTTAAATTAGAAACAATATATTTGATCTCAGTATCATAATCAACCTTTTTCATTGCTTTAGCAACATGCTCTGGGTGATTAAGAATAATTGCTTTAATTTTAAGGGGAACTAGTTGTTTATTTTCAATTAGAGTAGAAGTAGTGGCAATTTCATGCACATCACCAGTAATACCTTTCATTACTAAAAGATTACATTTCATGTCATGAAGAGTACCAGTACAAGCTAACTTATATTCTACCTCTGTAGCACGTTCATAAATTCCAGTAATGGTTTTTGCAACAATTTTATGACCTTCATCACCAATAATACACCCAAACTGATTTAGCCACTCAGAATCCATTTTATAAATGGATTGAAACGTAGAAACCGTAATCGGTTTTTTAACATTCTTATCTGCCCCTGCTGTTATACAATGCACATTATCTTCGGCCGACCAATCTGTGCCTGAAGCATAATCTGCAAAATCAGATTTCATTTGAGAAGTGAGTGAAATAGTCGGGACAACTATAAGTACTCTCATCTGAAGTTCATCTATAATATAACGACAAATGATAAACAGTATGAGAGATTTTCCACTGCCTGTAGCTGAGTGAAGTATAGCACGTTTATTCTTCAGTGCTTGAAATACACCATTAATCTGATAATCTCTAATTTGTATTGGAGGTGCTCTTTTATCTATACCCAGAGTATTAGCAAAATCTGCAATGTCTTTATATGTCAGTCCGGTATCAATGTGATCTGGGATATTGACTTCAATTGAATAATTTCTTGATTCGGCAAAAGCTCTGAGTTCTGAGACAAGTCCGAATGGTAATGTCCGTGGGCCTAAGTTAAAGATGCGGATTTTTCCATCAAACCGACCCATCTTATAGGCCGGCATAAACTTTGCTCCAGGAACCTCAAACGTAAAAGTATCTGAAATTTCTCGTGCTAAATCGAGATCACACTTTACTTTCACGTATGATTCGTTTAATTTTGTAACTACAATATCTTTCATAAGCACACAGAAGAAATTGTTTTATAAATTGTAAAATCTCTATTAACCTGATCTAAGATCAGATTATAGACTGGATAGACACTATTAAAAACAGCGGAGTCGAACAAATCAGAATCGCATATGATATAAGAAGTTTCTGAGTTAAAATCTACAATCAACTGCTGATCGGTTACATTAGCTTCTAACCATTTAAACAACAGTTGTGTTTCAGCTCTATCAGCTGATTTTAAAAATCTATTTTCGATAGCAATTGCGCCTGCATTCATAAATTAAACCCCTGCTTGAAACTTCGTATAATCTACGAGGCTTTTTAGTAAAAAATACTGATTACCTATATCTTTGAGAATGCTTTCGGATGCTTGTACCATAGTTTCTACATAAAGAATTTGTTCTTTAATCAATTGTAATGATTCATCTGCATCGAGAAGACTTTCCATTTCCGAACGAAGAGGTTTCTTATAAAGCCATTGTTTAAGATTGTTGAACTTAAGTTCTTCCTCATCCATTTCACCATTATAATATTTCGTCATGAGCTGGCGACGTTTTTGATATTTTAATGAAAGTGTCCGCAGTTTTATCTTATATGTTTGTAGATAAGTAAGATACTTCGAATGTAGGACTGGGTGTGAAGACATGCGCTCGGAAAGATTAGTTTGATCAATTTTACAATCTAGGGCCCAAATGGCCATAAGTTCATCATTGTTTAGCATAGTTCACTCTTGATAATAATTAATTATATTTTGGTTTGAAAGAATTGTAAAATCTTTTAAAAGCCATAGATACAGACAAGACAGGGAAAATATCGTTCTTTTCCTTTTATAGATCAATCACTTAGCAGCGATAAAAAGGCAATGGAATTATAAGGAAACCCGATTTTCCCAGAAAACGACCTTTTTTTCCTTTATAGATCAATCACTTAGCAGCGATAAAATCGGAATTCCTAGATTTTCCGCAAAAGCCTTATTTTGCAGAGTAAGTAGAGTAACATTCCTCTTAGCCATAGGACAAGCAGTAGGGTGAAAATAATGGAGTATTTAAAGGAATTGGACCTTTAAACTTAAATTCTATTACTTTGAGCACACTACTGCGAATAATCATTATTGATTATAGCTCTTGAATGGTTCCGTATCTAAGTATAGTGAATACAGATTCCTCTTAGCCATAGGACAAGCAGTAGGGTGAAAATAATGGAGTATTTAAAGGAATTGGATCTTTTAAATTAAACTCTATTACTTCGAGCACACTACTCGAATAGTATAATGGATCACCAATTGATATTGGAATAATAAAGTAATTACTCTGCTATCTAATAATCATTATTGACTATAGCTCTTGAAGACTTCCGTATCTAATTTTACTTAGCCGTACTATTTTCTCATCTCTGTTACACACTTATCGGCCGAGCTTTTTATTCTTAGTTTTAAGGAACTAAGAGACAGTGCTCCGGGGTTCCCCATTTCCGCTACAAAATGGATAACTGTCTATGTTAATTTCACCCTTTTCAGGGGACCGTTTACTACTTTGATTGAGAGAACCAAAATACCTGCTGCTTGTCAATACCCAGGTGTGAAGACTTTTATTCCGGCACGCACGGATAGCTATCCGTGGTTTTTGAGGAGAACTTCAAAGTCTTTCAAATTAAACTCCTTCCCTACTGCAGCACGTGGCTAGGAATTGGCCTTAAGAATTGGAGAGAGTGCTACGATCACAATTCATTAGTATTTATTGTATATGGATTTGTACAAAAGTAAAATCTTTTTATGCATTAATTCACAAAAACGAATCTCGAATAATAAAATGTGGCAGTACATTCAACCGGGGTTGGCTCTGCACTTTGTGTTGTGAAAGTTATATTAGACAGAGAAGTCGGAAACAAATCATAAAATTTGATAATACGATTTGGATTAGATGCATTGGTTAATGTTAATAATACTGCATCTGAAACAAGTTTATCTTCTGTGAAATTTTTGGGAGTAAATTCATCACCAATAGAATACCGCTGCTGAGTGATCCAACGATAAATTTCTTCGTAATTCTTTAAATTTTCATCGACAATAAAAGTGATATCTAAAGGAGAAAATTCAGATGTTGACCCAGGAAACCACTGATTAGAAGCGGCCGAAGATACCATTGGCGCTGGCACCGAAATACTTGGTAAACTTATTGCAGTTGTTCTAAAAATTGTTTCTGGTATTCTTTCAATAGAAAACTGAAAGGAATTACTTTTTAGTGTATTATAATCCATTTATTTACCTTCTTAAATCTCTAATAGAGCAGTCATACAACCTGAATTATATGGATCTTCATTGTCGTTAATTTTTGGCATTGCACCTTTACGAAGTTCGTATGCTCTTTGCGAAGCAATAAGAATTGTGTCATAAATGTTTCCTTGAGCTCGGATAGTTTCTATATTGAGTTCGGATTGCCGAGATTGTTTAAGTTTTTTCATAGTGATGGGTCCTTTTACTATTTATTCCAGACGTAGACATTATTACCATGAACATCACAACTATTAGCTATGATCTATTCCATGCTTAATTGACTATTTTTAAGCTAAACTGTATAGATGAAAATAGAATTTCCACAATCCCAAAATCTATCATATTTGTTTTCCTTCATTATTTCCCATTCGGTTTTATCTTTAGAATAACCTTCCATGTTAACCAACTTATGTTTTTGAAATTCGTGTCTTGAATAAACAATGTTTTTCTTAGTGTAATAATAGCCTGGTTTAGTGAACTTGTTAAAAACAAATCCAGCTTTTTCGTATACATTCCCATTAGAAATTGATCTATCCGCATATGTAATTATAGTATTACCATGGGTACAATAATTTTTCACAAAGAAATTATTAATTTTAGAAAAACCTCCAACTACAGTTGTGTTAATTTTCGTAGCAGATCTAATAACTTCATATGAATGTGATTTGTTGAATCTAGGTTTTCCGTATGTAGTAACTTGAACTAATTCACTATCATAAAAAAGACCAATTGCAATGTTACAACCAGTATTCCCTTTGAGATGGTTTTCTCTGAGAAAACTTGCGGCAATTTTTTTACTTATTTCTTTTGCTTTAGTTTTTCTTCCCGGTATTTTATTTTCATTTTTACCCACAGCATTTCTTATAATTGATTTTACGATCACATCATTATTATGAAAATCATTAGAGAAAACATGAATTAGTTTAATCCCTTTTTCCTGACACATTATAGTTTTGTTTAAATGATAATTTGAATCTTTGTTCCCGAATAATTCTGAATGCCAAGGTAATCCATTGTATTCAATTGCTAAATTACGATCTGGGACAAAAATGTCAATCTCATATGGGTGAATTAGATCACGAGTATTAATTACCACATCAATTCCCAATTCAATCAAAAAATTGGCTAAATATCTTTCTTCTTTAGAAGTATTATACGAAGTTTTTATAGTATGACCGGCAGACTTTAATCTATCACTAATAGTCCCATAATAACAATTAACTATTTCTGAAATATCGGTTAGAGTTTGATTTTCTTCATAGTATAATTTGACAAGATAATCTATATCGTCTAATTTGTTATAATCAATTCCTTGTGCAGCATAATGTTTTTTTGCATTTGAAGCTAAAATTTGTTTTATTTCTGGTCTTTGGCTATTATAGTTATAGCCATATTTTTTCAAATTGCTTTTGGATCTTTGTGTGTCTGCTTTTTTCTTAGTTTCGGTTGATTGAACCCAAGTTTTACCCCTTTGTGCAGCGCCACAACAATTAGATGAACAATAATTTCTATTCTTACCTCTTTTGTTTGGATCAAGCCCAACACCACAATTAAGACAAACCATTCTCTCAGTTACACCTGTGAGTAAAAGTTCTATTCTTTTACTATAATTTATCTCTGAATCTAAATAAAAATTCGTAGATTCCATTATAAACTTATGAAAATTTTTTTCCTGTTTTTTCATAAATTTTTCTGTCATCCTCGAAGAACAGATTGTCCCGTTTTTCCCAGTTATAAGTGTTTTGAGTTCTTCTATCATAATTATTGCAAATAAGATTATTTTAAACCAATTAGAATTTTTGTAAACTAAAAAGGGAACCGAAGTTCCCTTTATTCATTATCATCCGTAGATGATAACTGTTATCATCTAAATTATGTTGCGAACCGCGCAAATACGGTAATATGCATTGGTTCTACCAGCAGTCTTGAAGAATGGGTTACGAACCATACCGTAGCGGAGACGGTAAGCAAGCACTGGACTCATTGTTGTTGGGTCGGTTGTGCGAACAATCTGTAACGGCACATATGGACAGTAAAAATGTCCTGCATCCCATGCCGAAGCGCCTTTGTAACCAACCATGAAGAATTGGCTATTTGTACCAGCTGAACCAGAGTATGGGTCAATGTAAACGCGCATTTTCTTGTTTAAAACACCTGCGAATGTAGCGCCTGTATCATCAACGTTGATGTCGTTAGCCAAAGCTGGAGCATAATCCAACATACCACCCATTGCAAGAGCAGAAGCCACATCACTTGAGCAAACAAGCATGTTACCTTTGCCTCGGCGAGTTTCTTGAGCGATAGCGTTAGCTTCGCGTTCGATTTGGAACAACAGACCTTTATGACGTTCTGCTAACCAACGACCATCAGAATCAGCGGTAAGATTGAACACACCAGGAACCGTAGCACCTTGAGCACCAACTTTAGCACCAGAATAGATAGTGCGAAGAACTTCGCGGTTTACTTCAGACAAGATTTCTGTTGAAAGGATGTTGCTGAGTTCGGCATCGGCATCAAGACCGTGAAGGTTCTTAACGTCTTGAGCGAATTCAACTGAGTAACCAGCCTTCAATGCACGTGTTTGTGCAGTAACGGATAGAGATTCAATGGTGAAAGACATTTCACCAAACGCTGGGCCCGTTGAACCCAAAGTTTCGCCGACCTCTGTAGCCAAACCAACACCAGTAGTGACTGTACCGAATTGATCACCGACGGTGCCTGTGTCTTGATCGACGAAGTCAGCAGTTGGATCGGTGCCTGCGTGTGCAGGAGAAGCAGCACCAGAGAATGCTGTGTTAGCTTCATTGAATTGAGCTTCAGTGCCATTTTGAGCGCCGTATTTAGAACGGAGAGCAAAGATAAGACCTGTAGGCTGACGAAGTGGTTGAACACCGCAGATGTCGTATGCAAGCATTTGTGGTGCTGAACGACGAACCATGCTGATCAATACCGGGTCAAACTTAGCCAAGCCGTCGCCGCCTGCACCATTGGTATAACCATTGGTAACTGTACTTGGACCTGCTTCTGATAGCATTTGACGAGATTGGATGATATCCTGCTCGGTGTTTTCAAGCAACACGGCAGTCGTTTGACGACGGTGCATGCTGGTGATTGGAGAAACGCCTTCGGCGTCGAGCACTGGTGCCCATTTTTCCATTAATTGTTCTACTGTTTGAACTGCCATTTTGTTTTCCTCTTATTGTGGATTTTGTTTTATTTGTATGACTTACTTTTTAGTAAGATATTGTGCGTAACGGTTAACTGCGGAGAATGTTTCTGTAACAATTGGTTGAGCACTAGGTACTTCATCTACTTGTTCCATAATTTGTTCTTCTTGTTCTTCCTTATTTGCAGTAATCTTACCAAAGTTTTCTAGCACAATGCTAAGTTGTTTGGCATACTGGGTTTCGTCTGTAAACTTAACAGACTCTGTTAATTGAACGAAGCGATCGAATTCGGTCGAGGTCATCTTTTCAGAAAACGACTCAAGAATCTTTTCTGCCTTAAGTGTATTTATTTCTTCTTGCATTTCGGCAATAACTTCATCAACACTGGAGACTTGTTCTTCAAGTTTATTAACTTCATCTAAAGCAATTTCTAGAGCATCTTCGGACTCTTCTGGCAGATCAATATTGTGTTCAGCCAATAGTGACTGAAGACCATCCATGAAACTTTCTGCAAGACGTGTCTTGAAATTAGACTCAATTGCTACCTGATTATTATCTGCCCATTCCTGAACAGCTTCATTCAAAAATCCATCAATATTAGTTTCGAGTTCGGCCTTGGCCTCATCGAGTTTTTCTTCGTATTCAGCTTCCAATTCTTCTTGGATCTGAATTACGCGATCTGTTACGGCTGCTTCAAAAATTGTTACAGCTTGTAGTTTGAATTCTTCCGAAAGACCTTCGGCTTCAAGAAGAGCAGTAACTTGAGAAGATACTTGTGAGTCTTCCTTGATTGCTTTGGTCTTTTTAGCTGGCGCGGCAACTTCTTCTGTTACTGGAGCAACTTCTTCTGTTACTTCTTCTGTAACTGGAGCAACTTCTTCTGTAGTAACTTCAGTTTGCTTTGTGCTTTCTTCAAGCATTTGTTTGATTCGTTCTTCTAGGGTCATGTTTAATTCTCCGAATTATGATTTATTTAATCTTTTCAAAAATGTACATCAATGTGGTTGAACAGATAGTTGTTCAAATTCATTTAAGTTTTGCTTTAGCTTCTTTGTGCTTTTTTACTCTCATTTCATGGTATGCAGCTCTTGCTCTCATACCCGAATATGGATAATCTTTATGTGATTTAGAATTATCAAGTTCTTTTTGGTGAAACCTAATTGCTTCTTCGTGATCAGCCTTAGTCACATCTTTATCTGTGAATGACTTTAAATGGATCCGTTGTGGATGGAAAAATACATCATCGGTTTCATTGAAAGATTCAGTAATATTGCTATCGACGAATGATTCAGCAAGTTTTCTGTGTTGAGCAGCTAACAGTCGCGAACGATAACCCAAGCCAGTTTGACCAATACGGATCATGTGCGCCGCATATTTTTCATGATCATCGGCCATTTGTGTGTGTGATTTGCCGGCACGCGTTGCTTCAGCATTACGCAGAATAGCTTCCGAGGGCGCAACAGGGAGATTCTCTGAAAGCATATCAACGTATGCTTCGGAAATTAGATTTAATTCTTTATTCATTTTATAGCTTCTAATAATTGTTTGAATAACTCAATTTTACGTGCTTCTGTAAGAACTTTTCTGTCATAGTCACGCTTAGCTTTTGCTGCGATGTCTTCAATAATTGCTTGACCTTTTGAGTCAAGATCATATTCTCTGCCTTCCATAATACCATTAACAATACATCCGGGACCAGATGGATCGGATACAGCATCAACAGCAGTTAGAAAATAATCAGAACCTACTTGTTTGACACCATTAGCTTCTGTGATAGAGCCCGCACCTCGGGTAGAAACACCCACATTAACACCAGATTCAAGAAGACCCTTTAGAATAGAGCCCATTGGTGTGTTTAATACCTTAGCTTTGCCAATCCAAACATTGCCATCCTGCTTCATTTCTGTAATCATATGTGTGGCACGTTCATAATCAATATTCAACCGTGGGGGATGATTCATCTCACCCAGAGCTCGTGAATTCTTAATATAGTCTGTGTCATATTTACCGATAGCAGCTTCAAGAATTTCTCTTTTATAAATGCGGCCGTTTTTGTTTTTTGATTCTGCTACTGCAAAAGGGCCCTGAATAAAAAGATTCTTCTTGCCGTCGGGTCCTGCCTCCATCAAAAGACTTAGCGGATCATTAATAATTTCGGTCAGGAATTTCATTTTATTATTCTCTTAGAATGGGTTTTGAGCAGAATAGCCAGATATCTTGCGAACTCTAAGAATCAGAGTTCCCAATGCTACCATATTAACTACGATATCAGACCCAGGATTTTCTGCAACTGAGCCTGTATTAACAGAACCCATATTGTAGTCAAAGTTGCCATTAATTTGGAATGCAACTACTGCGTTTCGAGTCACAGTAGTATCACCCGAAGATGTAACTGATACCGAATCGATTGAGACTGCTGGGGTACCAGTGACTGTTTGCCCAGCAGAAACCAAAGAAGCTAAAGTAAGTGTATCAGCACCCAAGCCAGTCCACTTTATAATTACTTCTGTTGGTGTAGCTTTTAAAATT
>Ga0210021_1001088_pt1 | contig 28251 bp, 42 predicted proteins | sample CryGeymeta201517_FD_183981 | JGI IMG/M metagenome (GOLD analysis project Ga0210021, IMG submission 183981) | Groundwater microbial communities from Crystal Geyser aquifers in Utah, USA - Crystal Geyser metaG 2015-17 (SPAdes) (version 2) | ecosystem: Environmental > Aquatic > Deep subsurface >... | reverse complement strand
TTTTCAAATTCTTTTACAAAGACATCAACCAACACAAACAGAATACGTTAAAATCTAACATACACACAATGTCCAAACAATGTCCAGACTTATTAACACTAAGTTCGAATTAATTGTCGAAAAAAAATTCGTGAAAAAATCGCGAAACTTCGTTTCTTTTACGTATAACCCTTGTTCCAATGTTCGAGCCCGTACCGTGGAAATTTTAGTGGGGGACATGTTTCGACATGTTTTTGCCTCCACTGGGGACGTGATTTTATTAGTGGAATTTTAGAGATACTGGAATGTATTGAATCTGTTATTTAGTTGAAATTAAAAAAAAAAAAAAAAAAAAAAAAAAAAAAAAAAAACTCTAACCGTCCCGAAGGAAAGTTAGAGTTTTCGTTTAGTCATCTTTATGTTTACATTGCACATATTCTTCACGACGACGTGATTATGAATTATCTTCAATGTCTTGGCATTCCGAAACATCAAATGCCTTAATAATTTCATTATGGGTGTCTAACAAGACTAGGTCGAGTTGGCTACTATAGTAACCATTATTCCAGCCGTAACCAGGTATCCTAACAGGATGTCCTACTATAGGAAGCAATGCAATTCCGTAGTCCTCAATACGTTCAAAGAAATTTGATTCCAGGTCAAATTCAAGACCTTCGAAATCCTCTAAGGTGAGGTCTTCAAAACTTAAATAATGCATTTCGCAACACTCTCTTTCATGAGTGGAACTTAACTTTTTATCATTGTCAAAATAAAGGTCATCTTCCGTAATCCTAACAACTTTCGCCATTATTTATTTCTCCTTCTCAAAGTTTATTTTTCTGACGTTCCACGTATTTATCCATAGCAGCTTTAATTCTCTTCTTACGATCTTCCAAGATCTGTTTAGACTTTTCTTTACGTTTTTCTTCTTCTGTTTTATTCACTTTACACCTCTTCAGTACTGAATTTCTCCGTTTTTCACCGTAGAGTCCTCTTATTCTCTTTCTATCCGCAAGTTCTTGTACCCACTTATTTCAGGACATATTTGCATTAATTCTTCAATTTCAGCCTAAAGTCTTCAAAATGTTTTCGAAGAAGTTTAATGATGTCTGTTGTACCATCATCCACAAGCTCTGCACTCTCATGTAGCAGCTTTCTTATCTCAGTTTTTAACTGTTCCAACTCTCTTTCAGGTGTCATAGTCTCCTCCAATATGTTGTCAAATTCTTCTCTAACATGTCCAATCTTAGTTTCAGTGGGTAGCGTTATCCAAACTCTTTCTGACAATCCTTCACTCTTAATGTGCCAAACACCATCCAAATACAAGGTCAAAGAACCTTCACCGAAAGGTCTTCTTTCAATATATCCACACACAAATGCATACAAGGTTAAACGTCCCTTCCCTGTCCTAAATCTGTCTCTCATTTTATCAACTCCTTTTCAAACTTCACACCGTCAAGACTCCCAGCCAAAATATACTGATAACAACTGTTTATACAGTCTCCTTCTTCAGTTTCTGCTGTACTGATAATACCCTTCTCCAGAAGAGTCTCAATAGTTTCCCAATAGGTTTCTTTAACCTTGTCCGTTGACAGGATGAAGTAGCACTTCTCTCTTAATCTCTTGCAGTATTTTTTCAATCACCAGCATTCGCCTCATTGATTTCAAAAGTGTAATATTTCCTCAGTTCCATTAGATATATGCTTTCAGCGTATGTCAAATTAGCAGACCGATACCCATGAATACCTTCTGGATGATTTGAGCCTTTTCTTTCAAACAAGATAAGAACACCATCCATTGGCTTTATACTCTCTAATGCAGAATGAAGAGCCGCATGGGCATCCCAATTAATGCCGGGAAGTGGTTGTATTTTATCCATACTTTTCATAACTCACCTCTCATCTTCTTCAGTGCCTTTTCCTTATAATACACAGGAGTTTTATTTAAATATCTAATAACATCAACATTTTCAGCTGATCCTGCCAGATCTTCACTAGCTTCCTAAGCAATTGGTTCTCCTCATCTAATTTAGCAACCTCTCTATTATCTTGACATTGAAGCTCAGTAAGGTTTCTCCACTTTTCTACCTCTGCATGGAGTTCAACAATCATACAGTAAGGACAGGATTGTTCTTTCCAGTGATCTGCCTTATGTTTGTCACAACAATCTTGGTACATCTCTCACCTTTCTACATGAACGATATTTAATCACTATGTCTGCTTTGTTTATCCTCTATTCTAGATATTAATTCATCTATCTTATACCACTCAGGTGTCCCTGTTATGGAGGCATTGCAATAGATCTTACATAACAACGTGTACATATAGCATGCTTCTTCTTTAAGTGTATCTGTGTCAATGTCTTCAACATACTGCCTCCTCAATAGACTTCACCAATTACATCACCACAACAGCACCCTGTGATGAAGGAACCGTCTTCAAGAGTTATCACATCTGCATATTTTTTACAGACTACACATATACCACATTTTACGGGAATCTCTTCCATTTTGTACTCCTTCAAAGTGCCACCGAGATTTACACTGTAAGCATTTAGTTCTCTCCAAAAGTTAATACGGGAAGCATTCTCTGTTTTTTCGAGATACATCCAGTCACTCTTCTTATAACAGCCATTATAACAGCGACATAGAGAATCTGTGTTCACAAGCCTTTTAGTTCTCTCATAAATTCTATACATTATAACTCCTTGCTAAAGAGATATAACGAATCCTGCGGCAGAGGAGCGACCACCACCCCCACGCTCTTCACAAAGAGTGGCTACATTAAAACCGTCTTTTCTGGAACGCAGTGAGTAGATACGTACTCTTTCTTTAAGATTATCTTGATACATAACCACGAAAGGTGCCTGGGGCTCTTTTATGAGTAAACTTTCACCAATCTCTGATACGCAAGTGGTTGTATTCACCACAGGCACAAGATGTCCGAAAAAATCCTGCATGTTGTACTTGTACAATGATGTTTTTATTATCTTGTCCTGATATTTTTGGAGAGTGTTACCGAGTTTTAATGCTTCTGAAAGGCTAAAACTGTTCCAAGCATTAAAATCGTGACCAAGGGTGTGTATATACAAGTTAACTACTTTAGATTCTGGTAACTGGAACTTCCAAAGATCTCTGTCTTGTACATATTTTAAGATGATAGGTATTTCTTTGTTGGGATGAAGAAACTCCCAGGTGAGGATACAACCTGAACATGTAGTGTCTATGTAACAGTAAAGAAGATTGTTCAGTCTTGTCTTAGCGGTCTCGTGATGATCAATAACCGTCAAATCATATTTTTCAGCCAATGTTTCTGTGGTGGTTCTGTCATAAGAAAAGTCCACAATAAACAGTTTTTTAGTTTCTTCCGGTATTTCAGGAACAGGTTGATTGTATTGTACAGGAATGGCTTTGAAGGGTTCAGAAAGGATGTAATGTTTCCATAATACAAATGCCGCTCCGAATCCGTCATCGTCACCGTGATACAGAACTGTAATCATTATCAGCTCCTTTTATCAGTTCTTGCAATTGTTGCCGTTCTTTTTGCATCTTTTGCTTTAGAAGCAACTCTTCAGGATTAGATAGAAATCCTTCTGGTGGTTTTAAAAAGGCTGAAGGGTGTCTGTCATTTACAAACTGACGACCGATTAAGTCATATCTATGTTCATCCATAGTGGTAATGTTATTTGTAGAGATCTTTCTAACCTCCACCCATCCACTTTGAATAGTCCAAATGAATTCGCCTGCTTTAACATTGTTCAGATTATTGTCCATCAGCCACTCCTTGATAGCAACGCATAATCACCTTATTACCGTACTCATTGACAGCTTTAATCTTGTATTCTGCGCTTTCAAACAGTGGAACCTCATACGCGCCTATGAATATTTGTCTGACAATATCTTTAAAAGAACCGTTCTCCTGCTGTTCGACAGTGGTCATCAGTAGACTCAGAGGCGTGCCAACTTGACGCTGAGTCATAACACCTCTAGCAAGCGTTTCTATTGACTCGCAAAGACCTTCTGCATAAGCAGAAACATTGAGATTTAAAATAAATAAAACCACCAATAAAGCTTTCATGCATTCTCCTATTGCCACATTAAGGTTGTTTTTTGTCTTCCGTGGTGTCTGGCAGCCTCTAAATCACCACTCCAAATGTCTACTGAATTTTTATAACGCTTGTTCATCACATCTGTCACTGTGAAAATACCGTAATTCTCAAGAACAATTTCTTTACCAAAATCAAAAAACTGTAAAAGATCTCTACTGACCGCTACAGAACCTCTCCTAACCTTCTCATTAGAAGCAGTGATGTAAGGACTGTCATCAGTCTCTTGTATTCTGGAAGTATAAACTGTAACCTCTACTTCTTTTGAAAGAATCGGTAAGTCTCGATTGAATGTCTTATACACAGTTCCTAGAACAATGTTATCCTTTTCCAACATAATTTGTAATCTGTTTATTTCGTCTTGAGCCCCTTGTAGCTGCTTAGTCAAAGTCTCAACTTTTATGAGACAGTCTGTCATTGTATTGTTTTGATCTACATAATAGGTGATGATAAGAAGCAGGATTACGACCGCCACCAGAAACCTAGTCATTGGAGTGGCCGGCACTGATCAAGAGAATAGCCAAGATCCACGTGGTCGCCTCAGTGATTGCAACAGGGTACCCACGCTCCAGAGGTAGACCCGTAAGCCAGAAGATACCCCAACAAAATAGATGAGAAAGAATAAATAATATCACTCCAGTCATTTTTAGCTCCTATGAATTATTGGTGAACTGACAGCAAACGCAAGAAGGATACGTGGCAACACACATCGACACAGTTTACACTCTTTTTTCGTCGATTTAAGAGTGGCACCAATAGGCTGATTTAAATATATTAAAGGGAAAGAATACTTTTAAAAGATTGCTTCTCATATTTAAGTAAATTTTTTTCAATTTCTTTCAACCATTTTCGTATATGTTTTTGTTCTTCAAGTGTAGCATTTCCATATCTATCGATTAGAAGCCTCCGGTTTTGTAACAACTCTTTCATTTTAAACAACTCCCATGTGCTTTTTCCAGAATCGTCTGATTTCTTCACACTGTTTATTTAAGTGGTAAATATATAACTCGTCGTGGCGGCACGCCAACTGTAAGATACTTTTACCTGAAAAGAGTCTAGCCAATACTTGCATCATTGATTCATAACTAGAAGGTAAAGTGATAAGGTCACCAGTTTGAAGGTTCTTTAAAGTAAAAATAACCGTCTCTGATTGCTTATTTTGTTCATTTGGTACAATTTCCAGATTACGTCCCATTGTAAAAGCAATTATGGGTTGATCTTCACGTAGTTTGGTGCAGGTGAGTTCACCGTTCGTATCAGCTATCAGTACACTGCCTTGTTCTGTTATTCTATTGAAGGTACTACACTGACCAGTGTGCTTACACAGAAAAAACAATCTGCCGAATTTATTTATGACCTTCCCCATTCCTAAGTCTATCTTGTAATTGTGAGGGCGATCTATATATGTCTTAAGAGGCATCACACTATACTCATATTTTAACAAAGTTACAGTAAAGGTGAGCATATTTAAAGCAACCATGTGTTCATCAGAACTGAATATAGGAAGTTTTCGAAAGGCAGGTACGGGATATAAAGGTATATAAACTTCTCCATTATTTTCGACAATAACTTTCATGAAGTCTCCTTAAGAAGTGTGTTTTCCTTTACCAATTTTCCAAAAAAGAAACAATTTTTATACCAATATTCATCTTAATCAGGCTTATAGCCTGTTCTTCTAAGCTTTTAAAGATGTGAAACTTATCCCTTTCTTATCAACGAATATTATTCTCCATAAACACCCCCCATCTTTCAAAATAAAGCCCCTCAACACGAATGTTAAGGGGCTTTTATTATTTATGCAAGATCGTCAAGATCATCATCATCATCATCATCATCAAACTCTTCTTCTTCCACAGTGGATTTAGACGTTTTTTTACTATTGGTGGGTGTACCTTTTTCTTTCTCGGCTGCCCGCTTAAGATGATACTCTTTGAGAGCGTCCATAGCCTTTTGAGAAACAGGACGAACTGGTTTGGACGCTTTATACGCTTCCAACAGTTCTTCCTTGTTCTCCAGAACCCATTCAGCAATTTTGGCAGAACCACCAGAAATAGCAGTGATGGAATTCACAGCCAACTCGTATTGTTCTTCACTTGTCATCCGTTTGACGGATGGCCAGCGAAAGCTTTCAGCAATAGCTTCAGCATTTTCCACCAGAAATTTTGTCTTATTATTATTAAGCTCCTCTTTAACCGTTTCCAAGGCTTTGATTAATTGATTCTTTTCCGTTTTCTTAACCCGGTTCGGAGTACCAGCATTAAAAATCTTCTTAATCACCTCTTCATTATCAAGAAGAAACGCTACCACTTTGGAATTTTTTGTAAGCGCTTTTAAGGCCTTCTCAACTTTCGGACGATTAAGATATTCCAGAGCATCTGCCTTAGATTCGAAAACTTTGCCGTCGGGGGTGGTAAATGCTTGTTTGATTTCTTCCATTTTAAATCTCCTTTTGAGGTTTTGAGTCGATATGACTCAGATCTTTTAGATATAACTGTTCAAATTTGTGCTTTTATTAACAGGCTCTATTGTTTTGTAGATAGGTCATAGACACTCTCATTGTGGAAGAGATATACCGGAATGATACTCCAGAAAAAATCTTCTAACAGACAGCTGATGGCGAAGACAGTACCATGGAAATTTTAATCTATTACCAGATATGTTACCAATTTTTCTCATCTACGTCCTCAGTGTGAATATCATAAACACCCTTCTCAAATACATCATCGATAATATCTGTCATGACGTCTTTATCTAAAGTACCTTTAATTAATGATATACGATCTAAGAACCGCTTTACAAATAAAGTGTCAACGCCCATTAACTGTTCTTTCAACTGAACCCGATTGTTGTAGTCGATAAAAGAGGCCTGAATCATAATTTTTAGCATTTGTCCGGCATTGATGTTCCATCCTCGTTTAATAAATTTTCGTGTTCTGAAGATAGAGGTTAGAGGATAGTAAGAGCCTTGATAGTATAATTGTTTTGAAAGAAGACTTTCTAGAGCGTGAGAGTTCAGCAGCAATTCGTCAGCAGCATATTTATAACAGTTACAAGCATGGATAAAGTCAAAATTTTTAAAAATTTCATCTGTGGAACCAACAAAACGAAAAATCAACTGTGTATTATTGGTTAATGTGATGCTGTTATTGGTAACAACTTTCGGCTGATACTTCTTACCTTTTTCAGGAGATAAGAATAGAAAACCGTTTACATCAGTTAGAAGTCGCTGTTCATCAATACCATAAATGTTAGGAACTACCTCCTCCCTTACAGATAAGTCTGTATCCTTTAAATAGTAGTTAATAATTGTTTTGGCATCGTGTACATTAGTGAAATAGAGATCATAATCATTGACAGTCTCTCCCAACAACATAGAAGCGATAGAACCGCCCATAATCATGACAGATTGACTAATAGCGTTTTTGACTTTCATATCATCTACCGATTCTATTAAATCAAAAACAACACTACGTAACTTCTTCTTAATGAAGATTCTTGGAATACCCATTATAATTCCTCTAGTTTGTTAGTGGTTTCTTTGTCTTGTCTTCTCTCAATAAATGTCGGTAATGTTAAAGAGGCGTATTTACTGTTCTTATTATCAACCACCTTTTCATAATTTATAGTGATAATATGCCCAAACCAATTTTTACCAAAGTTATCAGAAATTTCCTTTCGTTCTTCATCAGTGAACCCTGACACATTTACCTTTACTTTCTCATCATCTGACATGCAACACATGGAACCAAACGTGTCTTCGTTTTTTCCGGTACCTCTGTTCAAACCTACACAACGAAGATCAGCCTCCTTCATTGGTTTCATTTTGATTTGATCTTGAGAGGTGCCATTTTTCCACAATGCGTCAAATTTTTTCAGTATCAGTCCTTCACCACCTTTTGATATTATGCTATCACAAAACCTCTTAATGGTTTCCAGGTCGTACAATACCTTAGTCTTAACTAAATTAAATGGAGTTGTTATTGAATTTTTTAACTCTTTTACGCGGACCTTATAAGGAGGACACTTAGCATCACCTGTAATAACCTCTATTGGAACCTTATCCCATAGATAGAACTCAGGTCTCTGACTATTTTTGAATGTTCCTCCATTGAGTATGTGGTTGGCAATACCATTGCTTGTTTTTCGATCCAATGGAGCACCATCTTGAAAAATGATCATCTCTCCATGATACTGGTATCCCTTTTCCAACAGGTCAAAGTCAATCATCTGAAAAGCATGGATATCAAACAACTGTCCTGTTCTGGATGTTAGAATGGTTTGATCATTAATGGCAGTAATGTTCATAAACATACCATCCATCTTTTCTTGAGCTATGACTCCTTCAGACCAATTCCAATCAGGATTAAAGGGAGCACATCTCATGAATCCAACAGTTTTGATGAAATTTGGTTTAACTTTGTTTATAGTCTTAATACCTATGCCATAAATGAGTTTTTTGTTCAAGATTCTAATGAACAGTTTTTGAGAGGACTCATTAAAGGTCTTGAGTAAACTCTCGACTCTGTCTAAGGCTTTGTTACCGGTTAGTTTGCGTTCAGCTAGAGCATCTAACACTTCAAAAGCTTTACGACCTATTTCTTTGGAACCTGTGTTCAAATTCATAAAGCGAGAAGTGTCTTTTATGTTAAATGTTTTCAACGGCTCATAAGCGTACTTTACACAGTATTGGAACAGTTTTGATTCAAATAACATATATAAAAAGTCTTCTTGTATTGACTTTTCTCCCACAGTATCTAGGGTTTCTATTAGTTCCAGGATTTCTTCACTAGTCATCACGCCACCTCATCGTCCATGGCATCCATAAGCTCATCGATATCAATGTTCTTGTTTTCAGTAGAAATGACTGCTTTCAACCATTGACCTAAGGCAATTCCTGCATCTTCCGGTTTATTTTCTCGTATGAAAATCACCACGTCATTTAACATATCCATTTTTATCTCCTTTCAAAGTCTGATTTTAGTCCAGTCTACATATGGCATAGACGTTCCTTCAGGATACACTAAGGGACAACCATACGCAGCATCATCAATATATACGTGAGCATGAATCTTCTTGCTGGCTGACCAGTGTTTCTGTCTAGGATTATCGTTGATACCCCATAAAGAAATTTCGTGTCTGTTCAAGTAATCCAGAGCTTCCACAAGAGACGGCCCATTTCTGAGAGTGTATAAGATTAGCAAGTGTCCATCTGAAAGGAGCTTCTTCAGTCCTTCAATAGCACCCGGCACGGGTTCGCCTATTTCAGGCCATTTTTGTTTACAGATTGTCCCGTCAAAGTCAACAGCAATGATCATATTCTTCCTTTCAGTATGACAGGTCTATAACACTTTTAGAAATTTCTTCAAGTACGTAATAATTACCTGTGGCTTCTTCAAACCCAACAATAATAGTGAGATCCTCTGATGTAAATCGCCGAATTTTTAAAATCTTTCCCACCATATCTTCCCAACAAATACGTATTATTTTCATACTATCTTTCCTCAATATCCCAAATTTTCTTTTGAATCTTCCCCACATAATTATAATTAGGACGATAACCCAGCGCTTCCTTGCTGCTATTCACTCTATTATCAGTCTTCAGAATTTCCTCGGCAGTTAGATTAAATAGCGTCATCGTTATTAACATGGCTCTCATCTTGCAATAACCTTTACACATTAAATTTCTTAAATATGTCTCATAGTTGTGCATACTACCTCCTGTAAGGTTAGAGTGCTCCTATGGTAGCGAGCACTTATGAATTGTAATTAACGAATTGGACAGTGTCCCGCTTCACACTCCTCACCACCTTCAAACTGTACTTCTGTGGTAATCTCATGAATAGGTGTGGTGGAAGCTACTAAAGCGTCGAACTCTTCTTTGCTTATGGCTTCGTAGGGTTGTTGATCGAAACCGTTCTCCTGTCTTAATAAGAAGGATAAACTTTTAAATGAGCGAAGGTAATTTTCTTCCAAATATTTACGGATATTTGACACCTCACTCGCTTCATAGTATACTGTGCAAGACACCGAATTATCTGACCAAATTGTTTGTATCAATCTAATAAATTCCAATTGATCGATAGCAGACATACTTTCAGCCAGAATCGTACCGTCTGAGTAAGAATAAGGAAAGCTTATAATAAGACTTCCTCGATCCAAACTACCATCGAAATTACGCTTATATTCCATAAGGTAGCCTGCTTTTCGACATATTTCAACTAGAGGGTGTTCTGTGGCAATAGTGATGCGTCTAATCATATACTTAGCAAAAGCGGGATGAATTCCCGGAGTTACTCCTGGCAACAGTGAGAGGGTGCCTGATGGTTTGGTGGTGGTCAATTTAATACTTGTCGGCATACCATATACATCAGAATACTTTTCATCATATTCCCTCAAGAATTCGTAAGCGTCAGGCAGCCAGCTTAGTTGTTCTTTTGTAGATTGCGCCAATCCTGTAAGACCAAGACCCATTCTCATATTTCTGTGAACAGCTTCTTGAGTCTCAGGATGGTGAGAAGGGAGCATGAGAGAGTGTTTAATTAACCGATAATTCAAGGTTAAAACATCCTTGAACTCATCATCACTTTTAATATTCGGTAAAAAAATTTCTCCCAAAGCACAGGTCTCATAGTTTTCAAGCGTCTGTTCAGCACACATTTTGTTACACTTTTCAGTGGATTGCTCTTTCAAACAATCTCTATATGTTACCATATAGTTCAGACTATATCATCATCCACATAACTGTGGAGGCTACCGTCCGACTTTGTACTGAAATGATGGAAGAATGAAAGGGGATACAATTTCCTCAAATAGACATGAATGAAATGTTGGAATGACTAGATCATATTTAAGTCCTTTCTTACGAATATTTGTTTCCATGTTGAATACCTTTTTTATACAGGTTTTTATCAACATCAAATCTCCATAAGAAAGATTGTTCAAATGTAGACGGTATGTAGAACAAGCGTTAACTCGTCGTTTATCCATAGTTCTACTACCGCTAGTCATCAGCATTATGGCCAGCATTTCTTCATCCATTAAAGTTAACATGTGAGGATCTACAACTTTTCGTCCTTCAATATAAATTCTATTTCGTATTTTTGTAAATACTGGATGTGAATATGACTGAAGACGTGTTTGTTGTTTATGCTTGTAATCTTCCTTATCATTAATAGCAGACATAGTTTTTTTATAGCCTACAGGTACTTCTTCCAGCGCTGTAATAACTTTGTCTATATAGTCTTCATTATCTTGTAACATTTTGACTATTAAACTTGCATTTGTTTTGTTTGATTGCTTAATTAAACAACCATCAAACATTGCAAAAGCATACAGGCGTTTTTTCAGATCTTTAGTCATAGTCGTTGCATCTCCCATAGCGGGTTGACACAGGATTATCCCAGTGGGACTTCCCCTGTTATTAAGTAGCTTTTCAAGCGAGATTACTCTCTCAAGCCCCTATGCAATAAGGGTTCACTCCCATTACATCAGGATCTTTATATTCATCATCCCCCAGGCGTCCCATTTCACGAGAAAGCTCTAAATTTACAAGACCATATGGTTCTGAATTGCCTTTGTAGCCTTCCCAGAAATAATCATGTAATTCACTGATTTCATTGCAGACAACACTGTTATTACTCATAGCTCTCCATTTTGGGATGTTTCCCATGTCCCAACGTTTTGCCAAGAGATATTCTACATCATCGGGGTCACCTAGAGCAATCTGAGCACTTCTACGAACATTTCCTGCAACGATAATAAAGCCTATTATATTCATTATATCTAGAGCATCAATCGGTTTGATCTTCTTTCCTTTACGTCTCACCAGTAATTTACTTATTTCATTGATTCCCCATATTAGATCCTGATCACCTGAAGCTGTTCCTCCAAACCCTTTAATAGGCTCTCCTTTTTGACGAACCAATTGAGTACTATACGTGAAGCTGCCTTTATCTTTTGAATGACTGAGGAAAGCGGCTTTCAGGGTTTTACCCAAAAGTCTTACCCAACCTTCCCTAGAATCTGGTACGATAAAATCCGCTCCGGCATTATTTATTCTTTTTGGAGGTTCAAACCAATTTTTCACTTTTGGAATCTGTTCAATGAACTCTCTTTGTATGTTGTATCCTACACCTGAACCTAGAGCTAACATATCCATTGCCCAGGTAAAAGGTCTTATAGGATGATCTACCACACAAAAAGCACAGTTTTGGAGGCTGGCAAGACCAAATCTATCTACTACAGGAGTTCCAGCCTGCCATAGATATCGACCAGCAGGCATTCCTTTAAATTGTAACATATATCCAGCCAGTCTTTTCTCTTCATCTCTAGTAAAATTACAGCCAAACTGTTCTTTGGCCGCGTTAATCATTCTAAGAACTGTATCAGGATACTCTTCAGTAACCTCCCCCATACGTCGAGAATAAGTTCTTTTGTACACCAAATATCCTATAGTACTCCAGGGAATTTTGATATTTGGTAAATCGTCCTTACGCATTATAACTCCAATTCAAAGTCGTCACTATTATAGCGACGAGAAAGGCGTCCTGTCTTTTCATCATAGTATGAAGCGTCCACATTACCGGTCATACCTGTATAGCGACTTTTAAGCACTCGCATTTTGATAGTATTTCGAACGTCGATTTCATCTGCCACCATGTTTCTGGCAAAACCAATTACATCAAACGCAATCTGCTTAATAGATCCACTTCCTTTTATATCGTCTAGAGAGGGAATCACCCCTTCTTCAAAAGCTTTCTTACCGGCTATTGTTTTACGTAGGTGTGATACAAGGCCTATCCACACAGGATAACGTTTAACTAGACGAAGTAAGTCATTCATTATTTTATCTTGAGCTTCATTTCCTGTTAAATGCTCTGCGCCTTCGGATACAAGAATTGTGATATGATCAATGATGATTGTTTTACAGCCCACCAAACACATGTATTCCAGCTGTTCCAGTAGAGACTCTTCACCAAGACTTCCTTGATGATCCAATAGTAAGATGTTTTCTTCTGAGAACAGTGCATCAAAACCCTTTCTGAGAGTTTCCAGAGGAATTTCCTCGTCGCTGGTATTCTTATTTAAATACATTCCTGCTAGCTTTCTAGCTGTTTCTTCAGGAGACTCCTCCAAAGAAATAATTCCTACTTTTTCCTTTTGTAGCAACAGTGCGTCGAGAACTATTTCTCGCATTATTGTACTTTTACCACTATTATGAGTTATCACAAAGTTTCCAAGGACAAAACGACCATTACCATCAACCTCAAAGCCATAATATTCCGCTTCTGGAAGGGCTTCTATGGTAAAAGAATATTTGTGGGAGTCCCTCTTTTGTAATCCAGTTTCAGCTTTTTTATAAGACAGCACTACAGGAATGTCTTCCAACGAATCACCATTTATTAACAGTTTATAGCGATTGCCAACCTTTTTATTTACTTGTTTACTAAATTTTGTTGAAAATCCTAAAGATTCTGACAATCTCTTCACTTGAAGAAGCAATCCTAACTCTTTTTGTAAAAATTTAAAACCTTTAGTCTTACTACAATAATAGCCATTAGTATCAATAAGACCAGCTAGTAACTGTAGACGACATTCTATGTTTGATGTTAGATACGTCTCAGGAATATGCTTATTAGTTAGTTGTAAATTGTTGAGCAATTTATCTTTACTATTGTAGACCAATGATACGTTTTTCTCCCATACATGTCCTTTTTCATTAAGTCTGTTTACAATTGCAACATTGTCATCATGGTAATAGCTTTCCGAACTAGCTCCCAACAGTGTCCCCAATATATAAGGATCTATTGGAAGAGGAGTCTTGTTATGGAATTCCAGTCTAGCACTTTTTATGGCCTTTGTCAAGTGCTTTCTTTTTAATGACCACTTTTCATAAGTTTCCAGTCCTATATCCATCACTTGACCCGTCGTAAGTCCCCATCGACCAGTTTCGGCATTATTTACCAGAGACATGATGTGAGATTTGTTACATTCAAAGGATGTGCCATCTTTCAGAATCACCCTTCTCATTTCCTCACGACCACGAAATAATGTCTTTACTTTACGGCAGGTGTTGTCATCACCCATGACGAGATCATTCACAGAGACGTCTTGTACCTTCTTAATACTTCCATTATACATCAAAATTTCTGTGTTCTTGGCAAAACATCCTGTACCACTTACAAAAAGTGCTATCTCACCATAACGTCTCCCTTTAAGCTTGTCATTTAGTCCTGAAATACATTCAGGATATAGAATGGACTTTACCTTAGACAATTCAACCAGAGCGTCCCAAAGATCTTCTTTTGTCTTAAAACCTGCTGGAGTGTATCTAGCGGCATCAAATACAACCTCCATGAGCTTGGTGGAACCATCTTTTATCAAAACTTCGTTGGGATCTTTTCTTTCCATCTTAGCGATTCTAATTTTGTCTGCACCAATAATTTTGGTCGCTTCCTTTGTGGCCTTTTCACCGGCGGCATCATTATCCAGAATAAGAACTACTTCGTCAAAAGAGCGAATCCAGCTTCGATTTTCAATAAGTTGCTTATTCTCTGTACTAGCCGTCATGGCTACTACGGGATAGAACTTTTTATAACGATTATAAGAGGCTTCTGCTACACTTAATGCGTCAATAACACCTTCTGTAATGATGAGTCTTTTACCACCTCCGTTAAAACGCTCTTGACCAAATAGTTGATTATGGCTAGCTTCTCTGTTTATCCAGTAGAAAGTCTTTGGAAGCTTTCTAACTTGATAGGATGTTTCAGAATAAGGATAATAATGAGCATCTACTTCCCCGTCAGCATTGTATGATACTTTCACTTTGTAGAATTCAGTGATTTTCTTGCTTATGTTTCTATCTCTTAAACTCTGAGAAGTCAGTTCTGAAATTTCTTCTATGCTGGGTTTTCTTAATTTTCTTATGTTTGGTTCCACTCTTTCAAAATTATCTACTACATTACCAAGTTCGTCCTTTCCCCATTTTTTGAATGAGTGATTACAAGAATAACATTTAGCGCCACCGTCCTCATAAACTTGAACGGCGTCACTGGAGGAACAGATAGGACAGGGTTGATTTTTAAGAACTATTTTTCCCATTAGCTCTCCTTTTGGCCCATTTAATTATCAGTTGAAGCCTTTGCTTATGCCGTTCAGTGATAGCTTCCGTCACTTTAAATGATATGCCTTCAATTCGTGTGTTATACCATACAGTGGACAGAGGAGCATCTACTGTACATAAAGACCATGTTTCTGCATAGCGTAGACCACCTTTAGTTTTGTACTGTTCAAGTACAATAAAATCAAATTCTTTCAGATCTCTATAGTTCCACAATTTTTTCAAAAATTTGCTGGATGACCTGTAACGTTTCCAGTTTGACTCTTTGCCCTCGTTTTTTCCACGCAAGGAGTGATAGTCCTTCTTACCAAGATAGACATGTCCCATGTAGCGGTCAATAATAACGTAAATAAATCCGACATAGTCCTTTTCTCCCATTTGTTCAGGAAATTTCCAATGACCGTTATTCATTGAAGAAGCTCACAATTGGCCAAGAATCCACTTCAAACTTGTCATTAAAGTGTTTCTGTAGATACAACAAATGTCCATTGAGTTCTAGCATTTCTTTCCAATGTTCCTGGTAGATTTGAAAATATTGAGAAACTACCACTTCTTGAAACGCTTCTTCAGTTTTGAAGTCTTTCAAGAGCTTCTTTGCAGTGACGTCACCCACACGAGGGAGACCAGGAATGTTGTCAGTAGGGTCTCCTTTCAGCAGCTGTTCGTAAAAAACTCGTAAGGCCATTTCTTCTGACACTTCCTCAATGACCTTTGTATGCATCCTGTAATGTTTACCAGGGATGCAGAGTAAGTCTTTGTCTACGGAGCACACGATAAATTCCTCATTCTCCGCTCGTAGCTCCTCAGCCCATATCCGGAGTAAGTCGTCGGCTTCTCGACCGTCTGAGGGTACAGCGTGGCCATCAGCGACCAATTTTTTCCGCAACTTCTCCACAAAAGGAAATATAGGATTTATGGCCTTTTTCCTATTGGCTTTGTACTCAGGAAAGACAGTATCTCTGAAATTTCCTTCACCTTTGACTGCAATTCTGAAAGCGTCTGCAAAAAGCTCTTGCTTCATTCCTTTTAGATTTTCTTTTAAACACTTCCACGAAGCTTTTAGATATTGCTTATTTTCCTCTTCCGTAAACACTAGAGGGATTTGATTTCCCTCCTCATCTAAATGAATCATATTTGTGTTATTTTTGACCTTCTCCTGCCAACGCGGCTTACACGCATTATAGCACAGAACGTCCCCGTCAACGAGCATTATCATTTCTTCTCCTTAGTGGATATCTAACCAAGTTTTGCCTGTCTTAGCACTTCCATCCATAATAGACACTCCCACAAGTTCAGGACCCTCTTTGAAAGAGATGGCACCTATCCTTGATGCTCTGTCAGCGTATTCATCTGGTACCATGAAGTCAATCTCATCATGATACATGATAAGGGGAATGAATGGAATCTCTTCTTCTATAAGACGCTCCATACATACCATGCAACTACAGGCACATGTAATCTTTTCCAGACACTGTAAAAGATACACTAAGAGCTTGTGAGGGGAGTCAATATAGATTTTATTACCCACAATGGAAGGAATATTAGGAAACCCGTCTTTTTTTGTTTTATTGTAAATTATGGACAATTTCTTAATAAGACCTTCAAATCCAGGCACAGCTTTAATGAATTCTTCTTTCAGAGTGGCTCCCAACTCGTCGTCAGAGGAGCCAAAAATGTAGCTCCAAAGCTTACCACCACCGGCACCAAATAAAAAGGCGTAAATAATTCGTTTAGCCTGAGGTCGACTGACACCGTACTTACCAGTCCATACCTGTTCACCGTTTTCGTCCTCTGCGTACAGTTTTGGCGCCCTAACTCTCATTTTTCTGAGAATGTTTGTGAGGATTTTAGCATTCTTTGCGTGATTATCACCATGAAGTAATTCATTGGTATATTCATCATTTTTTAAATAGTGTGCCAGACCTCGTGCTTGATTGTTCACTGAGTCACAACCCACTAAAGTCCATCCAGGTAAACTTCCAAATAAATTCCTAAACTCAGGACCCCACTCAGCATTTGGAGAGGGAATGTTACAAATTACAGAATGTCTTGAACGCATGCTGGGCGTTCCTATATTCATGACATCTCCGTGAAGCCTGCTGTTTTCATCTACCTTAGCAAGCCAACCTGTCAATATATCATATCTGGACTGAGCTACGGTATACCTCTTATACAATTGCCCGTGGCCTTTCAGCAGTTCTAAGGAATCTTCTGTTATCTTGGGAGAGGTTTTTATTTTCTTCCTCCCCTCAAACTTATAATTGTAATCTGTTGGAACCCAACCGTGACGAAATAAAAACAACTTAACATCTGCCACACTACTCAGACTGAGAGGTTTAAACTCCACTCTACAGTAGTCCCCTCTGATCATTCGATGAAAAGGAAGTTTGTTGAGATCATCATCATCCAGCCCTGAGATAGGATCTACACCAAACCAACCAGCAGTGTGAGAGTTATAGTAACCTTTCTTAGTCCATTTTGGAGATTTAACTTCCACTTCACCATTCTTTTTATCCTTAGGTACACACTTCATACCAAGAATCGGTATGATTTTTTCTTTAGATTCTTCCAGTACTAAGTCCAACTTCTTATGGAGTTCTTTAGCAGCTTTTAAGTCAAAAGGCCAACCGTGGTGGGAACCGAGCGCGTTCCATTCTGATACTCGATGTTCTGCCTTTAAATAAGTCTTTATCGTTGGTTTCTTTTCAAAAATAATAGCAACCTCTTTAAGAAGTTTGTCATACATCTTAGTATTAATTTTAAGGTCTGTTTCACAGCGATTAATTATGTTATCATTGAGTTCAGACCAATCTTCTATAGAAGGCTTTTTCATATTAAAAGCCTCTGCCCACACTTCCAAAGAATGTCCTTTATTTCCGAAACGTTTATAATTAAGGATTTGAGACCAAATTAAAGTATCTACAATCTCCGTGTCAGGATGTGGTACAAAGTCATATAATTCTTTTAAAACTATTAGGTCAAAACCAATAATATTGTGTCCTATAAGTTTTTTGGCCTTTTTAAAATATGGTAGCCAGTGTTCAATAGATTCACCATGAAAACTCCTCGTCTTTCCAGAAATTCGATTATGTGCACTTAGAATGTGCATCTTAGTGTAAGTATCTAATAATCCATCTGTCTCTATATCAAAGACATATTCACCTTTCAACTCCATACTGACTCCATACATTCTCCATGTTGTCAGAAATCATCATGGCAAAATTTGCCACGTCAGCAGCCTCTCTTTGAATTTTTGCTTTATTCATTTCTGTAATTTCCAAAGCTTCATACAATTCTATCACTTCTTGCAATAAAAGAAAAAAGAGATATTGTTTTGATAATGAGCGCCACCCAGGCTTTTCTAAATTTTCTTTTAGTTTAGAAAGCATCACTTTTTTGAAAGTTTCCACAGCAATAATGTCTTCAGCATGCTCTCTCATATCTTATCATTTTCCTCCAATGGCGCTGGCTCTGCCATGTTAAGGAGCCTTTCTATATCCCTTACTAAAATAGGATTATTCCCATTTTTTATAAAAGCTACCAGAAATTTCATGTACCACAACGCCTTCTCATATTCTTGTAACTCGTCATCTTTACCAGTTCTATCCAAGTATTTACTGATTTGAAGCAAAATAGCAGCTTTAAACAGTTCTGGATCTTTTAACTTACCAGAACCTTGTTTTGACTCTATCCATTGCAAAGTCTCTCCTTTCGGAGTAACCTGAAACATTTGGTAATGGTTAGGATTGATTGCTGGATTTTTAGACATATCTTCTCCTTTAAAGAAAGGACCACCGAAGTGGTCCTTTTAATTTATTAATTAAAACGGTATATCATCATCATCATCATAAGACTCTGTAAAGTCATCTTCTTCAAGCTTAGGTTCAGACTTGGGTCTGGATTTTGTTGAGGGAGCATCAAGGTTATCTTTTTGTTTTTGTTTTGATTTTGGAGAAAAGTCATCATCTAGACTCTTGTGTGCTTCCACAACGAATTCTTCTTCTTCAAAGTCATTTTCAGAATACTCTTTAAGATATGTGACTTGGACTGCAAGAAGAGCATGTCCTGTTCCAGTTTTGGCTTGGTCGCTGGGATATAAATAGAGTTTTACAGAGCCTTTAGAACCGTTACCAATAATGTCAGGATTTTCAATACGTTTCAAATCTCCAGTGACCACACGTGGTGGTTCATTTTCTTTTCCCTCTTCATTATAGTTTCGACGTACCATGGTAGTCCGATAAAAGTTGTCACCTTCATATTCATCCTTTTTTACCAACAATCCCGCAGCTTTCCATTTCTTAGCCTGATCGATGTCGTGAGTTCTGACCTGCACCTCCCACGTAGGATTAGTCTTGCTGAACTTTTTGTTGGGCCTGTCCGGATGAAGTCTGGCAAACCAAAATTCACAATCTTTAAATATCTCTGTACGTCCTTTTCCAGCCATTCTGCATCTCCTTTAGACTTGTGGGTAAATCCCAATTACACGGTTAAACTGGGAATCGATAGGTTTTTCTCTTTGTTGTATATACGTCTTCAATTCTTTAGTGAACAAGTGTTTAGGAATGTAATAAGAGGGACCACCACTGTTATTATTGGCATACCATACACACGCCCAGTTACCACTAGGTAGAAAATAGGCATCATCCACCATAATATCAAATGGTAGTATCTCCATGTCTTCAGAACCTTCTAGAATATGGATAAAACCACACGGATCAAATAATTCATCCTTATTTAGAAGTTCCTCAGCGTATATACTGTACATCAATGCCACACCTTCGTGGTACACCTCTGTAAATCGATTATAATCAATCTCATAGAAGTTGTTATAAATTTTCATAATTTTCTCCTTAAGAGAAACTGAAAGGGGACTCAAGCACTTCTCTAATGTTAAATCGCCCTCTTGGTGCTTTTGTTCTGGAAACACCTAACTGTTCCAGCAAATTAAACAATGGTTCTTTCTCATACAATTCAACAAAGGCTTCCCTAGCTACTTTGTATAATATTGACATATCAGCCAGGAGACAGCCGAAAGCGTCATGAATTGTAGTAACATTGAAATCACATTTATTGACGATGATCATAAGATGTGCAGCATCAAGAGAGTGAACTATGTTAGGAGCAATTCCAGCTTCTTGATGTCCTCCTGAAAACTTTTTTATCTCCGTGAATGAAATATTCAATTGGAGTGTGTTTTCATAATGATTGGACTTAAGTTTAGTTCCTTTAGGTGGCCCGTATTGCACCCATTTCTTTTTCACTTCCGCTTCAACATAGTATTGAATAACAGGAAAATGAGTTATGGGAACCGTCCAGGCTAGAGGAACTCCTTTTTCACCTTCCTTTCTCTCTGTCTGATCAGCTTTGAAACCGATGGATTTAAATAGTGCCAGTAACTCCATGCTTTTAGCCATATGAGTGCCACAGGCTGAAAAAGCCTTACGCCCCATATAGACGCCCCAACTACGTTCCATGAATTCCAAAAGTTCAATGCCGTGTTTACAAGCATCATCGATTTGCTGAGTACCCATACCATACTCAGTGGATCCGTAAGAAATTGTCATTACATTTCTTTTGACAATCTTTCTACGTTCTTTGTCGGAATGTATTCGATTCCAGAATAGAGGTGCTGCCTTTTTAATATCATCACAATGCATTACTCTGGCTTCATGAACAAAGTCTTTATTTTCTTTTCTTTCTTTGTCACTCATGGCTTTATACGCCATCTTACGTTCCAACAGAATATCAATAATTTCGTTTAACCGTGTTCTTTCTTCTTTAGACATTTTTTCACATTCTTTAGCTATACTCTCCCATACATGTCCTCCAATAATCAAATACAGATCTTGAAATTTATCTGAAGGACACAAATTAACCAGAGGTGCTACAGTTTCATCTCTAGTCAAGGCAGCTAAATGCTGATTACCATTAATGGTGCCATCGATAAAAACTTCCAGATGACTTTTGTAAGAATAATCTTGAAAAATGTCTGAAGGGTGTTGTCCATACCTAGCTTGCCATATCCTTAATTTACGTAGTTCAAAACAGGCTGCAAGAAACTGCCAAGGTTTATCAGCCTTCATCCAACCTGTCCGCTCTTTAGGATTTTCAGCAAAAGTTAATAATGTTGCTTCTCTAGTTTTCGCCCACTTTATTTTTTCCTTTAAAGGGAGTTTGTCAGTCTTTTCTCCTGTTTTTAATTCATTTCCCCAGTTATTGGCCAAAGAAATTAATAACCAGTTAAAACCACCAAGACCAATCTCCTTTCTATCATGTCGTAAAAGTAAACCTCTGGCAGTGTCTGCTCCTTGTTCATGTAGATATGCTGTAGTACAGTACTTTCTTCCTCTGAAATCATAAAAATATAAATGATAAAAAGGGTTCCTTCCTTTAACTTTTTCAGCTATCTCAAATATAGTCTCTGTTTCCAAAATCTTAGAACGCTTCGCTGTGGGATTAACTTGTTTCCAGATGTCATTGAAAACTTCTTTATGTTCTTTGAAAGCCCATCTTTGAATTTCCAATATCTTACTGTTTATTAACCACCCTGTATTTTGTGCTTTGTTAATGGTCTTAAATACCATAGGATGAGTCTTGGGTGAGAGATAGTTAAGAGTAGCCAGACTCTCTGTTTTAACTAACTTAGTACCTGTTTCTTCATGAGTTGCTGAAACCCAAGGAGCATAAGGACGGTTGCTTGGAAGTTTTTCCTTAGAAGCTCCAATAGTTCGTTTCCAAACAGCTCGCATTTTGTTTTCTTTTAGAACACGAATTCTGTAAGTAAACTTATCCTGTTTCAGTCTTTCCATATAAATTTCGAGAATTCCAAATTTGTCAAAGGTGTAAATAAAAAATGCACCGGCTCTTGTGGCCTTAAGAGAGTCTCTTTTTAAACCATTAAGTGCCATAATTTTTCTGCCAATGGTGGCACACACTTCTGTAAAACAGACCAGCTTTTTGTTACCTCTTTTGTAAACTTTACTAACCCTGGTGTATAAATACAAAATACTTACAGCTTCGTCAAAGTAAGAATCAATAGAAATTTCTTTAAGAAATGCGATATCACTGAGTTTATGCAACTCTGTCGCAATTCTTTCTTCCAAATCTTTCTTTAACTCGTTTCTCATTTTTTGAGTATCCCGTACAAGAAAGCCACTGTCAGCAGTGTTAAAAACCCTGCCTGTAAAAGGACAAGCAGCTTAATCACCAGGATAACAATTACTACTGTTATCACTAAAGTGAATAAACCATTGCTTGTCCTTTTGTTCATATCTGTTTCCTTTTTAGTTTTAAAATAGTCGTCGTATTGTTACGTGGTACTTGTGAAACCGTTGTACGAAGGTCTATTTCATATTATCACCACCTTTCAAAAGAAAAAAAAAATAAAAACTAATACAACGCCTTCGGAACGTATCAGCAGCTCAAACCCTATTAAGGATTTGAACTACTAATACGTTGCCGAGGCGTTGTATTAGGTCTTGCTTCTTTCTTGCGGTGGAAGCCAAGCACTTCCACGAGGTTGCTGTGGTTGCTGAATCTGTTCCCGTCGTTTAACCGGTAAGAACTGTACTGTGCCATCTCGATTTATAATGTATCTTCGCATCGCTTCTCTCCTTTGAAGAACGGGTGTTGCAATGTCCTTGCCGCTTCTAAGGTAGCGACGATCCCTTGTCCTTGTCATTAGTGTTTCTTATTCTGAAGATAGCGGTGAAAGCTTTCAACAATAGCTTCAGCATTTTCCACCAGAAATTTTGTCTTATTATTATTAAGTTCCTCTTTAACCGTTTCCAAAGCTTCGATTAATTGCTTCTTTTCCGTTTCCAGGACTTCGATTAATTGCTTCTTTTCCGTTTTTTTTTTTAACCCGGTCGGAGTACCAGCATTAAAAATCTTCTTAATCACTTCTTCATTGACTTTTAAGGTTTTTTCGACTTTCTGGCGATTAAGATGTTTCAGAGCATCTATTTTATATTCGAAAACTTTGCCGTCGGGGGTGGTAAATTCTTGTTTGATCTCTTTCATTTTAAATCTCCTTTTAACTTTATTTATAATATAATCTTTTTTGCATTTACGGTTTTCTTGAAAAAAAAGGATGATTGACTGCTTTTGCCGCTTCAAGGGTAGCGACGAACCCTTTGTCCTTGTTGATCATATCCACCACTTGTCGGCGGATTTTTATCAACAGCTCTTCAGGATAGTTTTTACCCTGTACATTGATGTATTTCATTTCTTACTCCCTACAAAGAGCATTATTACATTGCAAACTATTGATATGCAAATACAGACAGCTACATACATACCCAGCCCAAAGATGATTGAATTTAACATTTTATTCTCCTTTGCCCTTATGAGTGAGGGCTTTGAATGGTTTTAAATCTTTCATGGTGATGGTCAATAATCTTATTAATCCGTATACTACAATTATGATGAAGATTTTCCACATGTTGTTTCCCTTCCTGCCATTACTACCAGAGTAGCAATGATAGTGATGGCCAACTGGGTGAACATTCCAACCTTACTGCTGTACAAAGTTATTCCTAATACTGTAGTGGAGACTGTGAAAAACAGAGAAGTGATGAGGAACACTCCCATAAAGACCAGCACATCATTTACCACTTTGAACATAGTTTTAAACATAATATTCTCCTTTGCCTCTCGGCGGTGAAGGTCAGAGCTATTTCTAACCTTTTCATATAAGATACTGTATTTTGCGCAAGATGTTTTACTATAGGAGGAATGTACAAGTCACTTTATATTATAAAAATACCCGTGGTGCTAAAAGGAGGAAGGACACCACGGGCCATTGCAAACATTAAATTTTAGAAAGATCTGAGTTACATGTTTCATAATAACGGATTATGGCGTTTTTGTTTCTAACATTTGCCAAAATTTTTTGCATATTAAGTCCTAGGTTCTTGTAGTCATTAAGGGTTAGTCCTATAACCTGATTACCATTGATATCTACTGCAAGAATCCAATTAATTTCTAATAACTTTATTTTTTGTATTTCAGGGGGTTTTGGACAAGCTATCTTTACCACTTTCCGATTCAAACTCTCGGAACACCCTAATAGTACCAGCATTAATACGATTAAGCATGAGACCAGACTTAGCTTTAAAAAGTTTCCCAAAATCATGTTTACTGAATACTTCATTTTTATCGTCCATTTCCGCACGAATTCTGTTTATTTCCTCAGCTGTTATAGTCATCTCTTCAAACACCTTTCTGGTATTAGTCTGATAGTCTTCTAAATTTTTAGACACTTCAACCAGATCTACTCTAGTGGTCTCCAAACGTTCCTGAAGATTGGTCACATAGTAATACACTGCAATACCTGCTGCAATTATGGCGAGAGTTGTAACCAGCTTAACAAGAGTTTGAGGTACTCCTAGCTTTAAAAGTAAAAGTTCAATCATTAAGGCTCCTTTGAATTAATTTTGGCCAGATCTGCCTTACTCTCATCATGATAATATTTAATAGGTATACTGGCCAGACAGGGTGCGAACAGCCCTAAAATACCAGCAAAAGCTGCAATATCAGGTATTTTTTCTTTGACCATAAGCACATAGGTTAATAATAAAAGCACATAAACTACTACACCTATCAATACTTTAACACAGGTGACAGCCATCCAGCGTTTCACGTACCACTTAGGATCATCATCATCTGGAGGTTTTAACCAAGCTGCATACATTAATTTCACTCCGTTTATTTAGACTCAGCACGTTTAGGACAGTCATTTGGTATTTTGAAAGATGTCTTATCTTCTAACCCACTATACCGCCATTTAAAGGAATGTAATAACCCTCTAACACATCTACCACAAGCTATTTTAAAACCAGGTGTATAAGGTCTTGTAAAAGAGCAGATATCTTTCATCTTTTTAACGTCTTTTCAATAAGATTATATACATCAGGATACTCAGGGTATAATTTTATCAGATCTGCCACAGATTTAATTTTATAAGCCTTTTTTTCAAACTTCTTGTAAGAGTAATGAATATTACGTTCTCTCCAAAAATAAATATATAGGAAGTTAATAAGACCGTGCTCTCTTTGTTGACATATGTGACAACCTTCATGTGGTAGTATGCTTTCAACTATTTCATTCTTAAAATAAATAGTTTCATTGAAGGCCATTGCCTCCACCCATGAAGCTTGTAATTTAAAGAGTTGAAGAACTCTTAGTAATTTTGAATTAGTTACTATTTTCATTTGAGAGACTCCTGTAAAAAGACCTCACAGTACAAGGAGAATAATACTGTGAGGTGATTGCAATTTTAAATTAATTAACGTTTATATTTATCTCTTCTCCTCTATATTAATGTATTCAGAAGGTTGTGACCTTTCATTTCTATTGTTCACCTCTGTGATCAATCGTTCCACCTCTTGAGTAAGTTCAATAATTTTTTGATTCTTCTGAAAGAGTTGTTGCAAAAGAAATTGTTCTTGATGGATATGCTCAATTGACACTTAATTCTCCTTTTATACGAACCAAAGTTCACCTTGTTTAGCTGCCGCCAGATACATTGCCTGGATCATTTCATCGGGGGTCACCATCATTGTGCTATTATCAGCCATTTTCCACGGGATTTCTGTATAACCATTCGCTGAAGCTGCTCTTGAAAACCGGTCTAAGCGTTTTTGTGATTCTTCATCTCCGTCAAAAACAAGCTCAGTACCATCAGCACGGATTATTGCGACAGTTATGTTAAGGACCTTTTTAGCTCTTTCTTGCTTTAATTCTTCTGTTGATAGTCTATGATCTATACGCATGATATATCCATCTTAAAATCAATGTGAGGTAATTTACTAAAGATGACCACGTAATTAGCCACGTTATTAAAGGTTATTTCTATTATACTTTCTTGCAATGAAAGATATTCTGTTATGTTTTCTTCAAAATTTTTCCTATAAATAAAAAGATTACTACCTAATGGTACATTGGAAAAAGTAAGCAGTTCACCAACTGCAACTATGCTTTTATCAGCAGTGATTGGTACAGTTGTTCTAGGCATAAGCTGTGAGTTTTCAATATAATGACTCATGTATGTAGTCTGATCTGACCATTCTGCATAACGCGTTTCTGTTGTATCTTCTGGTAGTGTTCTGGCTTCTATGTGGCCTTGTATTATCCCATAATGATCTGCTATAAAAAATTTTGAAATTGACATTGTCTCCTCCTATGGCGTGACATATACACTATTTGCCACAGATTGTGTTCTTAAAGAGAACCAGCTACCAGCACTAGCCACACTAGGGTTAAAATTAGTTTGTCTAAAGTACATAAACTCTATTATATTAGCTACAGTCAGCAATAGTGCAAATGAACCGGTTTCTCTGTATTTAGGGAGTTTTCTATTTTGACTGTAAACATTCATGTTAATTACACCAATGCCACAGGTTAGATCTACACCAGAACCACCTATAGCATACAATGCCGCTTTAGAATATATACTGACAAAATAGCCAGCATAATTGCTTCGTGCAATTGCTTTAACACCTATCCCCGTAGCGCCTACTTTCGAAGACTCGCCCAAAACGCCAATAGAAGTCGTCGTATCTCCAGCCACACCTATAGCATTCCCACCAAAGCCGGTTATCATCGTATTATCACTCCGAGTAGTACTTTTACCAATGGTGGCAATTGTGGTTGTACCTATTTTGAAAGTTGCTTGTCCGTCTGTATTCGAGAGGATTACATGATCAGCTGCTGTGTTTCCAACAATTATATTGGAACTTGTGATAGTTGAAGCTGAAATCGCACCTCCTGTAATATTGGGTGAAACTATGCTTGTGTAGGATTTTACAGAGCTGGCTTCAACATCTCCTTTAACCAAAAAAGTTGAGCCATCATACTTCATATAATTGTTAGCATCTTTTCCTATACAAAACTTACCTGTAGAACCATTGAAGAAAAAACCATAATCAGTGATATTTTGTTCACTTGTCTTACTACCACCTTTGAGGTTAGACGTTGCAATAGTACCACCTACAACCTGTCCACCACCAACAGCTAAAGAGCCTGTAACTACGGCATTACCGTTGATAACAAACTTTGTGCTATACCCCCATGTTGTTCCATTAAACGTATACATTGCTGTCCAACCGGTATCCGAATTTGTGTTAGTTATTGAAAGGATATCTCCAGCTATTTCGGTATCTAGCTCGTTAGGAGCAGCAAAATGCCAATAACTTGCAGCTTCTGCTGATGATACTCCATTGTATGAAATCGTGGTTAAGTTAGCACTATAAGTCAGCATTGCTGAACCGCGAGTATAAGTGCCTATTATTCTGGCAAGCGTCTTTTCAGTGCTTCCGTCGGAATACAGAATATATTCATAACTCCATAGATACTTATTCTGGTAATCTACAGTTTGTATTGCTGTTGTAAAGCCTGCTGTATAATTATAAATGCCTGTTGAAAGATAGCTTTTCTTAAAGTAAGCAGTTATGGAGGAGACACTGACACCTGTTGCTCCAGTAGCTCCAGTGGCTCCAGTGGCTCCAGTGGCTCCAGTGGCTCCATGAGTACCAATAACTCTTTTAGTGCTTGAATGAGTGGAATTATCAGTATAAGTAATTACTTCATAGTTCCATAAATATTTATTGGTAGTATTAGTGGTTTGTAACGTTGTATACCATGTTGTTGGAGCTGTAGAGTTAGAAGCACTTACAGCATAATATTCCACAACAGTTGAAATTCCTTTACCGTCTGAAGCATAATTACCAATTATAGACGGTGCTGTAGTGGTTGGACTTCCTGTACTATAAGTAATAACTTCATAATTCCATAAATACGGTTTAAGAGCTGAAGGATTTTGAACAGCTGTTGTCCAACCGCTTGTGGCTGTTGTAACACCACTGGAACTTGCTGAAGCTAAATAATAATTAGTTACTCCAGATATAGACGTTCCAGGCGTTCCAGTGGCTCCATGAGTACCAATAACTCTTTTAGTGCTTGAATGAGTGGAATTATCAGTATAAGTAATTACTTCATAGTTCCATAAATATTTATTGGTAGTATTAGTGGTTTGTAACGTTGTATAC
>Ga0210021_1001074_pt1 | contig 28429 bp, 21 predicted proteins | sample CryGeymeta201517_FD_183981 | JGI IMG/M metagenome (GOLD analysis project Ga0210021, IMG submission 183981) | Groundwater microbial communities from Crystal Geyser aquifers in Utah, USA - Crystal Geyser metaG 2015-17 (SPAdes) (version 2) | ecosystem: Environmental > Aquatic > Deep subsurface >... | reverse complement strand
TGTAAGGAAAAAAATACTCGATGATATTCCAGTATTTAACCAATGCCAACAATCTGTACTCCTCATTCGGGTATTCAAAATTTTCATATTTAGGTTCATTTATAACCTCTATTTGTCCAGGATTATATGTGCTGATATAATAGGGCTTCCCTTGAAAACGATTGTCCTCAATATATTTTAATCTGCTTGAAAGTTCCTTTGTAAAAAGTGTAGAATCCCGTGTCCAGGACAGATCAAAGTTTTTATCAAAATATTCCTTGTCCGGATCCGGATTGCACTTTTTACAGGGTTTTACCGTTCCTAACCGGTCTAACCAAGTAAGATAGACTTGCGAAAGCTGCTCGCTGTTTTCTGCCTTTCTGATTTCGGGTAAAATACCGAAAAATTGTTCGTCCCAGTTGTATTTTCCGGCTGCAACTTCCGGATGGTAATACTTTAAGAATCCCCAAACCTTTGATAAAGTCTCGATTTTTTGCGTTTCAACCAGATTTTGTTGCGAAAAAACAGTGATTGAACCGAGCACAAAAAAAGTGGTGAGTAGAAAATGTTTCATGAAATAGATTTTTATTTCTATAAAATTAAACAATAGAAAGAGATTTTACCGGAAGCGACCAAATATTTATATTTGAACAAAAGCAACAAATATTTTGTGTGTTCTATCCCTGCAACGTTCAAAATGCAAATTTTAACTGAACCGAAACCTTTTCCTTTTTCTCCGTATTCAGATTGGACAGAGAAATGCCGAGCAACCGCACCGAATTTTGGAGTTTTTCTTGATAGAGCAACTCTTGGGCAGTTTCTAAAATCAACATTTTGTCGGCTATAAAATAGGGCAAAGTTTTGCTGCGCGTATGCACCGAAAAATCGCTGTATTTGATTTTCAACGTGATGGTTTTGCCTGAAATTTTGTTTTTATGAAGTGATTTTGACAACGATTCGCAGATTTTTTGGAGTTGTTCAACCATAAAAAGTTCCGAGGTCAGGTTTTCAAAAAAAGTGCGCTCTGCCCCGACCGATTTCCGGATGCGATTGGGTTTTACTTCACTTTTGTGGACACCCCGTACGATGTGGTAATAGTGCGCACCGGGCTTCCCAAAATGTTTCACCAAAAAATCCAGCGGTTTTTCTTTGAGATGCCGCCCTTCAAAAATACCAAAACCAAACATTTTTTCGGCGGTGACTTTGCCGATGCCGTAGAATTTTTGGACGGGTAGATTTTCCAAAAAACGTTCGACTTCGTCCGGCGCGATGGTTTTTTGCCCATTGGGTTTGTGGATGTCGCTCGCCACTTTTGCCAAAAACTTGTTGATGGAAATTCCAGCGGAAGCCGTCAGGCAGGTTTCAGAAAAAATGCGTTGCCGGATTTCCGTTGCCAAAAGCGTGGCACTCGGGTTTCCTTTTTTGTTTTGGGTAACATCCAAATACGCTTCGTCCAACGAAAGCGGCTCCACCAAATCGGTGTATTCCAAAAATATTTTTAGAATGATTTGCGAAATTTCCTTGTATCGCTCAAACCGCGGTTTGACAAAAATCAAATCGGGACACAATTCTTTGGCCAACCGCCCCGAAAGGGCACTTCGCACACCGAATTTCCGCGCTTCATAACTCGCTGCCGCCACCACGCCACGCAGTTCGCCGCCACCTACAGCTATTGGCTTTCCCTTGAGTTCGGGGTTATCCAACTGCTCTACCGAAGCAAAAAAAGCATCCATATCGATGTGGATGATTTTTCGGACGGGAAGGGTTTCCATTTCCATGACGAAAAGAAATAGATCAAAAGTTTTTTTATCTTTTACTCTGTTGTAACAGATGTGAATTAGTAGGAATCAATCCCGCCCGAACTACAAAGTCGGGCAGGAGTTAAAAATTCGTCAGATTCAACTTGAAATTAAACCTGACTGTCAAATTTCCAGCCGATGTATCGGCAAGAAAAATGGCGTATTTATTTGATTTACAATAGGTCTATCTCACATGCTAATTTCCGATGGCTTAAACTTTCAAAGACGAAGTATCAGATTAGCGGGTTCGAGCCCAACGGGGGTCGTAGATGAGCCGAATATAAAACTATGAACGTATGTAACTCCGGCATCAGGCAAATAGGCCTTGCTAATTCTTTTAGAAAAAACTATTAAATCCAATCCCGATAACTATCGGGACTATCAGGATGAATCACATGGTTACTTATTTTTCTTTGCATCTTCATCTTTGTAGCCTTTGCGTGAAAAAGTTTTGCTTGCATTAATCAAAGTGATTTAACATCACCCAACCTTTCTTACAAACCCGATATTCCTTTTCAAACCTTCAAATTTAGTTCTTTTAACAGCCGATTTTTTAAATATTTTTTGAAAAACTTCTTGTGTGATGTCTTCCCAATCTTTCTTTGACTTTTCCAATAAATCGAGGTTTGGGTTGAAAAGCGGTTCGTGGTGTGGTTTAGAAAACCGGTTCCACGGGCATACATCCTGACAAACATCGCAGCCGAAAATCCAATCGTCAAATTTACCCTTCACATTCGGGGGAATTTCGTTTTTGAGTTCGATGGTGAAGTAAGAAATACACTTGCTTCCGTCCACCACATAAGGCTCGATGATGGCTTGGGTAGGACAGACATCAATGCAGGCGGTGCAACTCCCGCAGTGGTCGGTAACGGGTGTGTCATATACCAAAGGCAGATCGACGATGAGTTCGGCAATAAAGTAAAATGAGCCCGCTTTTTTGCTGAGCAGGTTGCTGTGTTTCCCAATCCAGCCCAGCCCGCTTTTAGCTGCCCAGGCTTTGTCTAAAACCGGGGCGGAATCGACAAACGCCCGGCCGTTGACTTCACCAATTTCCGTTTGAATAAATTTGAGCAAATCTTTGAGTTTGTCTTTTATCACAAAGTGATAGTCTGTACCGTAAGCGTATTTTGAGATTTTGTAGGTGTCCTGAATTTGAAGTTTTTCGGGATAATAGTTGAGCAGGAGGGAAATAACAGACTTTGCGCCATCCACAAGCAGCCGAGGGTCGAGGCGTTTGTCGAAATGGTTTTCCATGTAGGACATTTCCCCCTGCCGATTTTTTTTGAGCCAATCTTCAAACCGCGGAGCTTCGGCTTCCAAAAAGGTAGCTTTGGAAATCCCGCATGACAGAAAACCGAGGCGTTTGGCTTCCGCTTTAATGAGCCGGCTGTATGTTGTTGCAGGATTGATGGGTTGGTTTTTTTTAAAAATACAAAGAGTTTTGGGAAGTATATTGGTATTAGTTCTTTGAAAAAAGAATATTTAGTTTTAAGAGATTCCCTAATTAATTTTTGCTTCACCTAAGAAATTGTCTTCCCAATGGAATCCTCCACCGAGAAATAATTGGAAAAAGTGGTGATGTTAAAGATGAATTTTAAGGGAAACATCACTTCCTTCATAACTTTATAAATTTCGGCAAGGCTATTTGGCAAACAATTGACCCATGTCTTTAAATGCCTTAAACTCCAATGCGTTGCCGGCAGGATCATAAAAAAACATAGTAGCTTGCTCGCCCACTTGCCCTTCGAAACGAATGTAGGGCTCGATTACAAATTGAACTCCCTTTTTCCGCAGCCTGTCGGCCAAATCCTGCCAAGCTTGCCATTCCAACACCACACCAAAATGTGGCACCGGCACATCATGCCCGTCTACCGGATTGTGGATTACTATTGAGCCTTCGCCCGAAGATTTAAGGTGCACCACGAACTGATGCCCAAAAAAATCAAAATCGATCCAATGGTCGCTTCTTCTGCCTTCCGGGCAACCTAAAAGCCCCCCATAAAAAAGCCGGGCTTTTTCTAAATCGTCCACCGGAACGGCTAAGTGAAAGGGAGTCAACATGTTAATTGCTGTTTTATATTCAAAAATCATTATTTATTTCGTCCACAATCCTGACTTTTATTGGGATGGGCACAACCTTTGTGTTATTTTCTCTTCATCACTTTTCCGACTGCTTTCACTATCGCGGCCGCGTTGAGTCCATATTTTTCCATCAATTGAGCAGGTGTGCCTGACTCACCAAAGGTGTCATTCGTACCGATAAATTCTTGGGGTGCAGGATGGTTTAAGGCCAATACACGTGCCACGCTTTCCCCAAGCCCGCCAATAATGTTATGTTCCTCGGCAGTCACCACGCAACCCGTTTTTTTGACGGAGGCTATTATCGCTTCATCGTCCAACGGTTTGATGGTGTGTAGGTTGATTACTTCAGCCGAAATTCCTTTTTCGTGGAGCTGCTCAGCTGCCAGCAAACTTTCCCAAACCAAATGCCCGGTTGCCAAAATGGTGACATCCGAACCTTCTTGTAAGTGCAATGCTTTTCCAATTTCAAAAACTTGATCCTCCGGTGTGAAATTGGCAACTGCCGGGCGGCCAAAACGCAGATAAACAGGTCCTTCATAATCGGCAATCGCTATCGTTGCCGCTTTGGTTTGGTTGTAATCACAGGGATTGATAACCACCATGCCGGGCAACATTTTCATCAGCCCGATGTCTTCCAAAATCTGGTGGGTTGCGCCGTCTTCCCCCAGCGTGAGCCCGGCGTGAGAGGCACATATCTTTACATTTTTACCAGAATAAGCAACCGATTGACGAATTTGGTCATACACTCTTCCTGTGGAAAAATTGGCAAAAGTCCCGGTAAACGGTATTTTTCCTCCGATAGTCAGCCCTGCGGCTATTCCAATCATATTGGCTTCTGCTATCCCGATTTGAAAAAACCGCTCAGGATGATTTTTGACAAAATTATCCATCTTCAAAGAACCAATCAAGTCTGCACAAAGTGCCACTACCTTGGGATTCTTTTCTCCCAAAACGTCTAATCCGGCTCCAAATCCGGAACGGGTGTCCTTTTTCCCGCTGTCAGTATATTTTTTCATGTTGATTTCTTTAATAGTCGCCAAGTGTTTCTTCGTTTTGTGCCAAAGCAATTGCTAATTGTGCATCGTTGGGTGCTTTGCCATGCCAAGCGTGGGTGTGCATCATAAAATCGACTCCGTTTCCCATCACGGTGTGAAGCAATACGCAAACGGGTTTCCCTTTTCCGGTTTTGGATTTTGCCTGAGCCAGTCCTTCCAAAATAGACGCAACATCATTCCCTTTATCGATGTCGATAACTTCCCAACCGAAAGCTTCAAATTTGGCTCGAAGGTTTCCCATCGGAAGCACATCGTTGGTGGCTCCGTCTATTTGTTGGCCGTTGTAATCAACCGTAGCAATCAGGTTGTCAACTTTTTTGGCGGCAGCATACAGGATGGCTTCCCAGTTTTGCCCTTCCTGCAATTCGCCATCACCATGGAGCGAATAAATCAAATGCTTATCCTTGTTGAGTTTTTTTGCTTGTGCTGCACCAATCGCTACCGACATGCCTTGCCCCAACGACCCCGAAGCTATGCGGACACCGGGCAAGCCTTCGTGCGTAGTCGGATGGCCTTGCAACCTTGAATCGAGCAATCTGAACGTGTTTAATTCTTCTATCGGAAAATAGCCTGAACGCGCCAAAACACTGTAAAATACCGGTGAGATATGCCCGTTTGAAAGAAAGAAAATATCTTCCCCAATACCATCCATATCAAACCCGGGTTTACGATGCAGTATATTTTGATAAAGTGCTACAAAAAATTCGGCACAACCCAAGGAACCTCCCGGATGGCCCGAATTGACTTTGTGCACCATCCGAACAATGTCCCGTCTGACTTGCGACACTTTGTTTTCCAATTCTTTAACTGAATTCATTTCCATAAAATTTATGTCGCCAAAAATAGGTTTTTAAAAAAGGTTGTCAAAGTATAATTAAAAGCAATTATCAACCAATCCCCCTTTCATTGTTAAATACTTATTTATTTCATCTCAACGCGAATGATTTTTAAAGGTTTGGGTTTGTCTTATATTTGCAAAAAAAATAATGGCAGAGATTAAACCCTACAAAGACAGTAAATTGGGCAAAAAGGCTCAAGTTGCCCAAATGTTTGATACTATTTCAACCCAATATGACGGCCTCAACCGGATCATTTCATTTGGGATTGACAGCAGTTGGCGGAGAAAAGTAGAAAAATTGGTTGTGGCAAACAAGCCGAAAAAAATCATCGATTTGGCTACCGGAACCGGAGACTTGGCCATTCAACTAAGCCACTTTCCCGACACAGAAATCGTGGGTTTAGACATTTCTAACGGCATGCTCGAAGTAGGCAGGAAAAAGATAGCCGAGAAGAAACTGTCTGAGCGAATCAAAATGGTGTTGGGCGATTCTGAAAAAATCCCATTTTCGGATGCACATTTCGATGCGGCTACCGTAGCTTTTGGTGTCCGGAATTTCGAAAATCTTGAAAAAGGATTGACTGAAATCTTGCGGGTGCTCAAACCGGGTGGCGTTTTGGTGGTATTGGAAACTTCCGTACCTACCAAAACACCCTTTAAGCAGGGTTATGGTTTTTATACAAAAAACATACTTCCGGCGATTGGGCGAATCTTTTCAAAAGACCATTCTGCGTATGCTTACCTGTCCGAATCGGCCAATAATTTTCCGTATGGGGAGGCATTCAACAATATTTTAAAGAAAATAGGGTTTATAAACGTGCGTCATTATCCCCAAACATTTGGGGTGGCGACCATTTATCATGCAACCAAGTAGTTTATGAACTGGTTTTTATCTTTTGCTTTATTTGTTTTATCGACTTCGATGCTCTGCGCACAGTTTCGCAAGGATCGCATTCAAAACATCCAAACTTTTGACGAACACAAATATACGTTGGGCTTTTATTTGGGTTTTAACAACAATGACTTTAAAATAGATTTAAAAAACAACGGACAAGACATTTTGGTGGATACCGAGGTTGGCTTTAATGTGGGTTTGGTCGGCGATATGCGCCTCAACAGTTTTCTCAATCTCAGATTTGAACCAGGTCTTCATTTTACCCGGCGTGTGCTGAATTTTCCCGGATTTGCGCCGGACAGCCCGGACGCAACCCGCGATGTACAATCGACCTATGTGCATTTTCCGCTTTTGTTGAAAGTAAGTGCCAAAAGATTGAATAATTTTAAACCCTTTTTGGTGGGCGGGCTGTCCACTTCCATCAACTTGGCGAGTGATGAAGACAGCAAAGACGACAACACAGCCGGCGTATTTCGCTTAAAGACCAACACCTACTATTACGAATTGGGTTTCGGAATCGATTTTTACACCGAATACTTTAAATTCACACCTTCCATCCGGGGAATTTTCGCGCTTAACGATGAATTGGTGAGAGACAACAATCCCAACAGCCCGTGGACTGGCAATATTGAAAGCCTCAAATCGCGAGGTGTTTTTATCAACTTCACTTTTCAGTAAAATCCCTGTTCATTTCACTTAGAAAAATAGCGGTCGCGGTGGCAACATTGAGACTTTCTGTTTGTTGTAAAGCTCCAAATCGAGGGATTCCTATTCTGTGTTGAACGAGTTTTCCGGTTTCCGGACGAATTCCATTGGCTTCGTTGCCCATTACCAAAGCAGCATCCGGAGTAAACGATTGCCCATACACGCTTTTCCCATCCATAAATGTTCCAAAAGAAGGCCTGAGTCGATTGCTTTCCTCTAAAAAAGAGTTCAACGACATATAAATCACTTCTATCCGAGCCAATGAGCCCATCGCGGCTTGCACCACTTTGGGATTGTAACAATCTACTGTTTCCGGCGAACAAACCAATTGTTTGACACCAAACCAATCGCACAACCGGATGATGGTGCCGAAGTTTCCCGGATCATTCACATCGTCCAAAACTACGGTCAGCCCTTTGTGAACGGCTTGTGCAGGCGGTGGTATTTTAAAAACTGCCAATACACCCGGGGGTGTTCTCAAACAACTTATTTTTTTGAAGGTATCCTTGCCGGTTTCTGTATAAGATTTTTCGTCAAATTGCGTTTTCCATTCAGGAGTAATCAGCAATTGTTCGCATTCAAAACCCGTGCGGATAAATTCTTGCACCACTTTGACACCTTCGGCAAGGAATAAGCCATCGGAAATACGGTGCTTTTTTTGATGCAGGTTTTTTATTCTCTTGATGAGGCTTTTAGTAACCATTCAAATAGTTTAATTTTGACGCAAATAAAAAGCGGTTTTTTGAAAAATAACATCACAAAAATAACACTATACATTGGATTCATCGCTTTTTTAGCAGGATGTAGTGCCGTGAAGCGCGTGGATGAAGGTAAATTACTTTTAGAAGACAACACGATCCGCATAGATGGCAAGACTTCGCGGAATGAAGACCTCAACAGCTTGCTCTACCAAAAACCAAATACAGACCTATTCGGCTTTCCGCTCCAACTCCACGTGTACAACCTCGCTAAAAAAGAAATTGACACCACCACGCGAAAATACAAAAGGCAAATCGATAAGGCAAACCGTAAAATAGCCCGCAAGACAGCCCGGGGCAAAGAAGTCGACTCGACAAAAATTAATCGGGGAGGGTTTCAAGGATGGCTTAAACGCACGGGGGAAGCACCCATAATAATTGATTCAAAAATTGCAGAAAGTTCCCTCACTCGCTTGGAAAATTACCAAAAAAATAGAGGTTGGTTCAACGCTACGGGAAGTCTTACCATCGACACCCTTAAAAACAAAAAGAAAAGGGGTACGATACTTTTTGAAATTGAAAACGGAAAGCCATTTTTTGTCGATAGTTTGGATTATAAAATTGCTTCTCCGGTGGTCGATTCAATTTACAACATTGCCCGGCCTGAATCTTATGTCAAAAAAAATAAACAGTTCAACACCTCCGATTTTGAAAATGAACGCGCCCGATTAACTTCAATTTTTAGAAATTCGGGTGTATATCACTTTCAACAGAATTTGATAAAATACGAATTGGATACGCTATCACAGGACACCCTTTATAATAAGAAAAAATTATCGGTCGCTATGATTATCCCCAATCGGTCAATCAGAAATGGCGATGAAACACAAATCGAGCCTTTTAACATATTTAGAATCAGCAAGGTTAATGTTTATACCGATTATACTACGGACGGGACAGAACAAATATTCAATGCACACAGAACGGTCAACGGGTTTGACATTTTTGGTAAATCAGCTATTAAATATCGATCGAGCGCGCTACTGAACCCTATTTTCATCGAACCCGGCAAAATTTATCGCGATGTAGATCGATCGTTGACCATCAAACATATCAACGAGTTGAGGACGTTTCGTTATCCGAACATACAATACGTTGAAGATCCGACAGACAGCATCAATCATTCGTTGATTGCAAATATCTATCTATCTCCTTTAAAAAAGTACGGGTTGGGTTTCAATGTAGATTTATCGCATTCAAACATTCAGGATTTTGGGGTGGCATTTGGTACAACGCTTTCCATCAGAAACATTTTTAGAGGTACGGAAACGCTCGATGTTTCACTTCGCGGCTCCTTGGGTACATCCAAAGACGTTTCGAACAGCAATGGCAATTTCTTCAATGTGACCGAGTTTGGAGCCGATGTCCGGCTGAGCATTCCCCGTATTTTATTCTTTCTCGACACCCAAAAATACATCCCGAAAACTGCTTCACCGCAGACACAAATTGCCATCGGCGGAAGCATCCAGCAGAACATTGGCTTAGATCGGCAAAACCTTACCGGGCTCTTCGGCTATCGATGGAATCCGCGCGAAAGTGTCAGTCATTCCTTTGACATTTTCAACATTCAATATGTGCGAAATCTCAATACAGAAAATTACTTCAACGTGTATCGCACCTCGTTTCGAGATTTGAATTTGATTGCAAAAGATTTCAATCAAACACCTGAAAATATAGATGATAAAGGCGATCTGGTTGTTCCCGAAGGAGCATCCAATTTTATCAAAGAAGTTTTAAACGGTGAAACTGCACTGACACCGCAAGACAACGCTTTTGATGATGTTAAAAACATCGAACAACGAAGAGTCCGGTTGACTGACGACAACCTGATACTTTCGGGGAGTTTTGTTAAGGCTATAGATAGCCGCAAATCTTTTAGTGATAACAATTTTTACAGATTCAGAGGCCGATTGGAAGTTGCGGGCAATTTGGCCTCAACACTTTCAGAAGCTTTCGGGCTCAGAAAGAATGACCAAGGGAATTTTGAGATTTTCAACGTTGCCTATTCGCAATACATCAAAACCGAATTGGATTATGTTAAATATTGGGACATGAAAAAGCAAAACGTTTTGGCCTTCAGAAGTTTTTTTGGCCTTGCAATCCCTTACGGGAACTCACAAAACATTCCGTTTACCAAAAGCTTTTTTGGAGGTGGCTCCAATGACAATCGTGCATGGACGGTTTATAGCCTCGGCCCGGGTAAAAGTGAGAACAACAACGAGTTTAACGAAGCCAATATGAAAATTGCGCTAAGTGCGGAATACCGATTCCCGATTTTAGGCGGATTTAAGGGTGCATTTTTTGCTGATGCCGGAAATATCTGGAACGTCTATGATGACAACACTGATCCGGATGCCGAATTCAAAGGCCTTCAGTCATTGGAAGATATCGCAATGGGAACCGGTTTTGGCCTTCGTTACGATTTCAGCTTTTTTGTCCTTCGGTTTGACACCGGGTTTAAAACCTACGATCCGGCGGAGCCAAATGGGTCGAGGTGGTTCAGAAAATACAATTTCAGCAACGCGGTTTTAAATATTGGGATTAATTATCCTTTCTAAACTCAATATTTTTTTACCTTTGCCATTCAATCTTTGAAAACAAAAATTATGTCAACGAAAATAAAAGCCGGTGTTGCTACCGGAGAAGAAGTACAAGAAATTTTCCAATTTGCTAAACAAAAAGGATTTGCACTTCCGGCAGTCAACGTAACCGGTTCCAATACGATAAATGCTGTTTTAGAAACTGCCGCAGCTCTCAAATCCCCCGTGATTATTCAGTTTTCAAATGGGGGTGCGATATTCAATGCAGGAAAAGGCTTGTCTAATGAAAACCAAAGAGCCGCCATTTTAGGAGGCGTAGCCGGAGCCAAACACATTCATTTGTTGGCCGAAGCCTACGGAGCAACCGTCATTCTTCACACCGATCATTGTGCAAAAAAATTATTGCCTTGGGTGGATGGTTTGTTGGATGCGTCCGAAAAACATTTCAAAGAAACAGGCAAACCGCTTTACAGTTCACACATGCTCGATTTATCTGAAGAACCCATCAAAGAAAACATAGAAACTTGCCAAAGATACCTTGAGCGTATGAGCAAAATGGGCATGACACTCGAAATAGAACTCGGTATCACAGGTGGTGAGGAAGACGGAGTGGACAACTCAGATTTGGACAGCTCAAAACTCTATACCCAACCCGCTGAAGTGGCTTATGCCTATGAAAGCTTGAAAGAAGTGAGCGACCAGTTTACCATTGCAGCTGCTTTCGGAAACGTGCACGGCGTTTACAAACCCGGCAATGTGAAACTTACCCCAAAAATCTTGAGAAATTCACAAGAATACGTTCAGAAACATTACAACACCGCACACAATCCAATAGATTTTGTTTTCCACGGCGGATCGGGTTCAACGGTTGAAGAAATCAGGGAAGCCATCGGCTATGGTGTGGTGAAAATGAACATCGATACCGATCTTCAGTACGCTTTCCTTGAGGGTGTCAGAGATTACATCCAAGACAACAAAGCCTATCTGCAAGGACAAATCGGAAACCCGACTGGTGCCGATCAACCCAACAAAAAATATTATGACCCGCGCGTATGGCTCAGAAAAGGGGAAGAAACCTTAAAAGCCCGGTTAAAACAAGCTTTTGAAGACCTCAATAACATCAATACTTTAGCTTAGTTCGTCATTATTTACCAAACACCGCTCGATATGGCAATGTCTGCTTGGTTTAAAAGGAAAGAAAAGGGCATTCAAACGCCCACGGAATCCAAAAAAGATGTCCCAAAAGGTCTGTGGTACAAATCCCCGACCGGAAAAATTGTGGATGCCGAAGAGTTGGAAAAGCATTTTTTTGTAAGCCCCGAAGATGATTACCACGTTAGAATCGGAAGTAAAGAATATTTTCGAATCATGTTTGACAACAACGAGTTCATAGAACTCGACAAAGACATGACTTCCAAAGATATGCTGAAATTTGTCGACACCAAAAAGTACAGTGACAGGCTCAAAGATGCCTACCAAAAAACCCAACTCAAAGATGCCATTCGGGTTGCAATAGGCAAATCAAAAGGAAAAGATTTGGTGATGGCAGTAATGGATTTCGGTTTTATCGGCGGATCGATGGGTTCAGTAGTAGGTGAAAAAATAGTTCGCGCTGCAGATTTTTCTTTAAAAAACAACATCCCGTTGGTGATTGTTTCAAAATCGGGTGGTGCACGCATGATGGAGGCGGCTTATTCGCTGATGCAATTGGCAAAAACTTCGGTCAAATTGGCACAGCTCGATGAAGCCAAAATACCGTATATTTCACTCTGTACAGACCCGACCACAGGCGGGACTACGGCATCGTTTGCCATGCTTGGCGACATCAACATCGCTGAACCCGGTGCGCTCATAGGTTTTGCCGGGCCGAGAGTCGTAAAGGACACTACCGGAAAAGATTTGCCGGACGGTTTTCAAACTTCGGAATTTTTGTTGGAACACGGTTTTCTAGATTTTATCGTTCATCGGAAAGACCTTAAAAACACGGTGAACAAATATTTAGACTTGGTTCTCAATCAACCGCTTAGGGAATAAAAAACATTAGCTTTGCGGCTTTTGGCTATTAATCATTTGTTTTTTAATGATTGTTGTCCGGCAAAATAATGGACATTTTACAATATTCCCATTAGTCCGAACTTTTTTTTTCAAAAAAAATTATCAACGGATTTTTAATCGCCACTTACCTCATTTACCTTTTATTTGGCTAATGCCTATTGCTACATTGTTGCCGGTATCGGCTGCTTAAAAGCAACTGCAATTGATGAGTTGCGGTTGGCTTTAGCCAAAATAAATCGCCATCCCGTGAATATTCCGTGATTAAAACATTTGATTTAACTTTTACCGGACTCGAAAGTTTTTCAATGAATAGGCGCATGTTTTTAAAACTCAAAAGTGATCAACTATTGTACTGCATACTGCCTATTGCCTTTTCCCAATTGCTTATTCCTCAAAAGACAACCGTTCCTGCTCGACAGATTCCGCAATCCTTTTAGGAATAAGTGGTTTTATCAATGTTTTTCTCGGTTTTGTTTTGAGAAATGGAAACAACTCCAAGTTTCCCACCATGTGGTCTTCGGGGTTGGTATATTTTGTTGTACCCACCAAAACTTCCCGATGCGCGTCATATAAAGCCTGCTCTTTTTGATGGCTTTCTGCTATTCTTTTCTGAATTGTACTGTCTTTGAGCCGTTTGATAAGCCCGCCCGATTTTTCTATTTCTTTAAATAAAACCAAAGCTTTTTCGGCCAATTGTTTCGTGATGGATTCGATGTAATAAGAGCCGTCTGCCGGATTGGAAACAGCATCAAAAAAACTTTCATTTTTCAAAATCAGCAATTGATTCCTCGCGATACGGTGCCCAAACTCGTTTTCTTTGTGAAACAATGCATCGTAGGGCAAATTGCAGGCAGCATCGGCCGTACCCAAAACAGCGCTCATGCACTCGGTCGTAGTGCGCAACATATTGACGTTGTAGTCATAAATTGTTTTGTTTCGCAAGGTTGGAACGGCAAACAGATGACAGGTTTCGGGCAAACCATATTCCGTTGCCAACAATGCATACAAAACGCGGAAAGCACGAAGTTTGGCTATTTCAAAAAAATAATTGCTCCCTACAGCAAATTGAATGCTGACAACTGTAGGCAGCGAATTTGAAAAAAGATTGAAATATTCGTTGAGATGTGCCATTGCGAAAGCCAATTGCTCAACGATGTTGGCACCAGCTTGTTGATAACCCACCGCATCGATACCTAAGCACTTTTGATCAGGATACGCTGAAAACAATCTTTTTAAATTATTGAAATCTTTTGTTTCGTTTTCAAACCAATTTCCGTCGTTTATCAATCGTCCGATTGGGTCTAAATTCAGGAAGAAATGTGCTTTTTTGAGTTTAAAAAAATGAATAAGCCTTTCGGCAAAAGCCAAATCAAAAAAACTGAATTGACAAAAGACCGTTACCTCTTCAAAAGGAAATCCTGAAAATGTTTTTTCAATGTCAAAAGGCTCATTTGCCTGAATACGAATCCCTGTTGTGCCACTTTCAATGCTTTTCAAAATGTATTTGCGTGCGAGTTTTTCATTTTTTACAAAAAAAGTGTCCACTATTTTCCATTCATCCGAAAATTTAGAAAAATACAAATCCGATTTTTTTACTTCATCAAAATGATAAAAAGGCTTCACATGAATCCCTTCCAAACTCTCCCACAACAGGTTTTGGTTGTAGTCTTCACCTTTGAGGCCAAACTGGATTTTTTGTTTCCACGCTTCGGATGATATTTTAGGAAAATCTGATAAATCTGAGGCTTTACTCATGTGTAGAGGTGTCGTTTTCTATGATGAAAATATCTTCATTATTGCGCTTCATGAAAAACTTGTCGCGGGCATATTCTTCCAATTTTTCACTGTCTTTAAGCTCTTGAATGGCTCTTTTATCGCGTTCAATTTCGTCAGAAAAAAACTGCTTTTTCTCGTCCAGCTTGTCAATTTCATTGTTGAGCTCGCGATGGATAAGGTAAGAATTGGCATCCAGAAAAATCATCCATATCACAAAAAATACGCCAACCACCAAGTATCGATTGGTGAATAACCGGAAATATTTGTTAGTGAATAATTCTTTTAAACTCATTTTTAAATAGAAATCAATTTATTGTTGATAATCGTGCGGACTATATCAACTGCCACCGTGTTGTATCGATTGTTCGGTATGATGATGTCTGCATATTCTTTGGTTGGCTCTATAAACTGTTCGTGCATGGGTTTGAGCGTCATTTGATAGCGATTGATTACCTCTTCCAAATCCCTTCCGCGTTCGGATATGTCTCTGCGCAACCGTCGGATGAGCCGCTCATCGGAATCGGCATGAACAAATATTTTGATGTCAAACATATCCCGGATATCCGGATGCGTCAATATGAGTATTCCTTCTACAATCATCACCTTACGGGGCGTGGTCATCACCACCTCAGCTGTTCGGTTGTGAATTTTAAAAGAATAGACTGGTTGTGGGACTGGATGCCCTTCTTTGAGCAATTTGAGATGTGCAACCAACAGGTCAAAATCAATGGCGCGCGGGTGGTCAAAGTTTACTTTCGCGCGCTCTTCAAAAGTCAATTGAGACAAATCGTTATAATAAGAATCTTGACTGATGACGCCTACCTCATCTTCAGGAAGTTCGTTGATGATTTGATCAACAACCGTCGTTTTTCCACATCCGGTGCCTCCGGCTATTCCGATGATAAGCATGCGCTCTTGATTTTTACAAAATTAGGAAAAATGGCGTAGATTGATTTAAGTTTTTTGAAAAACGGGTTTCAATCCGAGTTCAATGGATTTAAGCATGCTTAATCAAGAATTTTTTGAGCCTAAGAAATGCTTTTCTTCCTAAAATAACATTCGAACTAAATTGCAATTAAAGAAAGACCGATAGTGAAATCTTCCGTGAGTTTTTGTTGTCAATTGACTCGTTCTTGCGCTTCAAACCAAAGAAAGGATGATTACAAAGGTGCACCCGAGTTGCCAAAACGAATCCTGAAAATTTTACCTTGAAAGATATCTGACAAATAAAGCATCCCGTCGGGGCCTTCAGCTAATCCCAAAGGATTGCCTTTTGCATCAAAATTATAGGTCGCAAAATCTTCAAATGTGACCGTTGATTCCAATCCATTGCCTTGAAACGTTCCGACTCGTATGCGTTTTGCTATGGGAGAAGGCCCGTCTGAAAAAGTGCTGCCAAAAAGCACAGTAAACATTTTACCTTTAAAATTTTGTGGAAATTGAGAACCTTTATAAAACAAGATTGTATTGGGCGAAACAATGTTTTCCCAAACAAATATCGGATTGATGAACTCCGGTTGAGCTGAATTTCCCAAGACTAGTGGCCAACCGTAATTTCCTCCTTTCACAATGACATTGAGTTCGTCTTTCATATCAGGCCCATTTTCTGTTGCCAATAAATCGCTATTGTCATTAAAAACCAATCCAAAACTATTGCGAAGCCCACTCGCCCAAACGTAAGAGTCCGGATCTGGGTTATCTGAAGGTATTGACCCATCTGGATTCAACCTCAAAATTTTACCATTAAATTGATTGAGGTCTTGCGCTTTAGCATCTTCAAAAGCATCGCCAATCGAAACATACAATTTCCCATCCGGGCCAAATGCCAAATTTTCTATTTGATGTCCCGGTGCACTCGGCAGATTGTCTAACAATATCTCAAAATCAACAGCCCGGTTATTCTGATCTTTCATTCTGGCAATTTTTCCAATCGTACCGTTTGGACTTCGAACCGCGAAGGTGACATATACATAACGATTGGCAACATAATCCGGATCAAACGCCAACCCAATCAATCCGTTTTCTCCTGCTGAAGGAAACCCTCCGGTTACCATTGTTTCTAAATCCGTAAAAGGCAAAGTATTGAACTGCCCGTCTTGCATAATTTTTATTCTTCCGGATTGCAACTCATTGACAAACAAACGATTTGATCCATCAGGTGGAAAGGCAATTGTGGTTGGAAACTCCAATCCTGTTGCAAATTCTTCAACTATAAACCCGGCTGGTACTAGTAGGTCTTGAACCAATTTTAAACCTACATCACCCGGTGGCAACACAATTGCATCATTGTTATTATCCGAACCTGAACAAGCAACCAATAAGATTGCCCAAAAACCAAAATGAGCTATGCAATGTCTAATTTTCATGGTATCTAACTTTATTTTACCAAATTAAAACAAAATAGAGCTTATCGATTTTATTTAACCCTATTTTTAGTTTTAAAAAGATTTTTGCTCTGTGAATATTGTAACTGAAACCCCTAACTTTGTTAAAAATACTACCACATGATCCAATCTAAAAATATATTTCATTGGGGTAAAGATACGCTTACCGTGCGTAAAGCATTGGCTTTGTCAAACAGTAAAATGACCGCTACATGGCATGTTCACACCCTCGAAAAAATAGAATCGAACGCGAAAATCGTTGAACGCATTGCCCAAAACCAAGTGGCTGTTTATGGCATCAATACCGGTTTTGGGCCGCTCTGCACCACCAAAATCTCACCGGCCGAAACACGTAAACTCCAAACCAACATCCTCAAAAGCCACAGCGTGGGCGTTGGGAAACCGATCGATTCCGTCCTTGTCCGGCTTATGTTGGTACTCAAACTGCATGCCCTTTCTTTGGGCTTTTCGGGTGTGCGTTTCGCCTTGCTTCAGCGCATCAAATGGCATTTGGAAAACAGCTGTATTCCCATTGTTCCCGAAAAAGGTTCGGTCGGTGCTTCCGGGGATTTGGCTCCGTTGGCACATTTGTTTTTACCCCTTATCGGATTGGGAAAAGTACACTATCTAAACAGGGAAATGGAAACTTCGGAAGCCCTTCAAATAGCAGGCTTGCAGGCTGTCGAACTCGGACCCAAAGAAGGCTTGGCACTCATCAACGGCACCCAATTTATCTTGGCACATGCCGTGAAACTTGTAGAGAAAATGCACAACTGCCTCGCGCATGCCGATTTGGTAGGTGCCATGACAGCAGACGGATTGCAAGCTTCCATCAAACCTTTTTCGCCCGAACTGCATCAACTTCGGCCGCACCCGGGAGCCATTCATGTAGCTAATAATTTGCATCGGTTGTTGGAAAATTCTTCTCTTTTACAAGCACACGAGCACTGCGAACGCGTGCAAGACCCCTATTCGCTTCGTTGTATGCCACAAGTACACGGTGCATCACGCGACGCTTGGCTTCACTTGAAAAACACCGTCGAAACCGAACTCAATTCAGTGACCGACAATCCCATCATTTTTGAAGAAAACCACACCATCAGCGGAGGCAATTTTCACGGCCAACCACTGGCATTGCCTATCGATTATGCTTGCTTGGCTGTCTCCGAATTGGGCAATATCTCCGACCGGCGCATCTACCTGTCTCTTTTGGGCGACCGGGGCATCCCGAAACTGCTGATGCGCGAAACCGGCATCAACTCTGGCTTTATGATGTTGCAATACACCACCGCCGCTTTGGCAAGTGAAAACAAAACCCTCTGTTTTCCCGCATCGGCAGACAGCATCCCGACTTCACTGGGGCAAGAAGACCACGTGAGCATGGGGGCTTTTGGCTCGAGAAAAGCATTGCAAGTAGTAGAAAATACCACGAGAATATTGGCCATAGAACTACTTTGCGCCGCACAAGCCATCGATTTGAGACGGCCTTTAAAATCCTCTAAGCCCTTGGAAAACGTCCATCGCGAAATACGAAAACACATCTCTTTTGCAACTGAAGACCGCATTTTTTCTGCCGATATAGAAAAAGCTAGTGCGTTGGTGGAAAGCGGCGAATTGCTGAAACTCATTTCTTTATCAAACACAAAAACCCATGAACTTTTCGAAATTTATTGATACCTATGCCAAGCACCCACATTATCACGCACCGCGAGGTTCGGCGTTAAACGCCCAATCGTGGCAAACCGAAGCCCCTTTGCGGATGTTGCTCAACAATTTGGATGCGGAAGTAGCCGAAAATCCGGACGCGCTCGTGGTGTATGGCGGCACAGGGAAAGCGGCGCGAAACCGGGAAAGCCTGGAGAAAATCATCGAAGTTTTGTTGCGGTTAAAAGACGACGAAAGCCTGTTGATACAATCCGGCAAACCCGTCGGCGTGATACCTACACATCCGGAAGCACCCCGGGTTTTGATTGCCAACAGCAACCTCGTCCCGAAATGGGCTACTTGGGAACATTTTGACGAATTGGACAAAAAAGGGCTAATGATGTTTGGACAAATGACCGCCGGCAGTTGGATTTACATTGGCAGCCAGGGGATTTTGCAAGGCACTTATGAAACCTTTATGGCCTGCGGGCAAAAACATTTTGCCGGAGACTTGCACAAAAAACTGATTGTTTCGGGAGGCATGGGTGGCATGGGCGGTGCGCAACCGTTGGCGGCAACCCTCGCCGGAGCTACCTTTTTGGGTGTAGATGTCGATGCCAAACGCATCCAAAAACGCATCGAAACACACTACATCGACAAGATGACCCATTCGTATGAAGAGGCCAAAAGATGGATTTTAGAAGCTCAAAAATCCGGACGAAATATTTCCGTGGGTTTGGTAGGTGACATCGGCGACGTACTCGAAAAATTATTGCAGGACAGTATCATCCCCGATATACTGACCGACCAAACCTCAGCGCACGACCCTGTAAACGGCTACGTGCCCAACGGCTATTCGTTGGTAGAAGCTGATGCTTTACGGGGAAACCCCAAAGCCTACCGAAAAGCATCTATCCGCAGCATGGCGCGACATGTAGGGTTCATGCTGGAAATGAAACACCGAGGCAGTATCGTTTTTGACTACGGCAACAACCTGCGGGCTTATGCCGAGCAAGGCGGTGAGAAAAACGCATTTGGCATCTCCGGTTTTGTGCCGGAATACATCCGTCCGCTGTTTTGCGAAGGAAAAGGCCCGTTTCGTTGGGCGGCACTTTCAGGCGACCCGGAAGATATCTATACCACCGAACGCGCGTTGATAGAAGCCTTTCCGGATAACAAACCGCTCGTCAAATGGCTGACGGAAGCCAAAGAAAAAATTGCTTTTCAGGGTTTGCCTTGCCGCATTTGTTGGTTGGGATTGGGCGAGCGGCAAAAAGCCGGGTTGATTTTTAACGAACTTGTGCGCAGTGGGAAAGTCAAAGCCCCTATTGTGATTGGTCGCGATCATTTGGATTGTGGTTCAGTAGCCTCACCCAACCGGGAAACCGAGGGCATGTTGGACGGCAGCGATGCGGTGTCGGACTGGCCGCTGCTCAACTTGATGGGCAATACTTCGGGCGGTGCTACCTGGGTATCGTTTCATCACGGTGGTGGCGTGGGCATGGGCTATTCGCAACACGCCGGCATGGTGGTGTTGGCAGACGGCACCGACCGTGCGGGAAGATGCCTCACACGTGTTTTGCACACCGACCCGGCCATGGGCGTTTTTCGACATGCAGACGCGGGATATGAGAAAGCCAAAGAAGTTTCGAAAAGGTTTGGGTTGGGGTTGTAAGAAATCCTATTGCATTGGTTTTTCAGAGGATATTGGCTCATAAAAGATGAAAAAAACAAGAAAAAGTTGTATATATTTGGTGATATTTACTAGTTATGCCTCACCCTAAAAGACGACACTACCGACAATAAGCGAACAGAAAAATGAAAGACAAAATGCCAACGCTTCTGCAAAATCAAAAGAGCTGCATCCCCACGCTCAAAGCCAACCCAATGCAGCACATTTGCTTTTGCACCAACGCACCCACAGACAACAGACACGGTTGAACAAAATAACAGGCATTTAAAAATTAACTTTGACCTTTAAAAAATTTGAAATACAAGATAAATGAGTGACATAAGAGAAATTGAAAAGACCCTTTGGGCAGCGGCTGACAAGTTGCGAAGCAATATGGATGCTGCTGAATATAAGCACGTTGTTTTAGGACTTATTTTCCTGAAATACATTTCAGACGCTTTTACAGAACTGCACCAAAAATTACAAGAAGGACAAGGAGAATTTGAAGGTGCAGACCCCGAAGACCCAGACGAATATTTGGCTTTCAATGTTTTTTATGTGCCTGAAAAAGCCCGTTGGACTTTTTTGAGAGACAATGCCAAACAACCTGAAATCGGTATTCTGATTGACCAAGCAATGGACAGCATTGAGAAAATCAATGACAGCTTGAAAGGTGTGTTGCCTAAAAACTATGCCGACCCCGACCTTGACAAACAACGCTTAGGAGAACTGATTGACTTGATTAGTAAAATTGGATTTGGTGGCGAAGGACACCAAGGCAAAGACTTACTCGGACAAGTGTATGAATACTTTTTGGGAATGTTTGCAGATGCCGAAGGCAAAAACGGTGGACAGTTCTACACACCGCAAAGCATTGTAAAACTATTGGTAGAAATGCTCGAACCCTACAAAGGCAGAATTTATGACGGTTGTTGTGGTAGTGGTGGAATGTTTGTGCAAAGCGAAAAATTCATTGAAAACCACCAAGGCAAAATTGGAGACCTGAGTATTTACGGACAGGAAAGCAACCCAACCACCGTAAAATTGGCAAAGATGAACCTTGCCATTCGGGGCATTGATGCCAATATACAATTTGGCGACACCTTTACCAACGACTTGCACCCCGACCTAAAAGCAGACTATATCATTGCCAACCCACCGTTTAACATTAGTGATTGGAAAGGCGAACAACTGCGAGACGACAAAAGATGGAAATATGGCTTACCACCAACAGGCAATGCAAACTACGCTTGGTTGCAACACTTCATTCATAAACTAAGCCCCAACGGAACTGCGGGTATTGTGTTAGCAAACGGAAGTATGAACAGCAACACAAGTAATGAAGGCGAAATTAGAAAAAATATGATTGAAGCAGGTGTAGTTGATTGTATGGTCGCTTTGCCATCTCAATTATTTTATAATACAATGATTCCTGCCTGCCTTTGGTTTCTAGCAAAAAACAAAACCAATGGTAAATTCAGGAATCGTAGTAATGAAATTCTATTTATTGATGCACGTAATTTAGGCGTGATGGTAAATAGAAAAAATAGAGAACTTTCTGAAAAGGATATTAAAACAATTAGCGATACTTACCACAATTGGAGAAACGTAAAAGGCAACTATAAAGATATTCAAGGTTTTTGCAAAAGTGCTTCTATGACAGAAGTAGCAGAGAACAATTATGTACTAATGCCCGGAAGGTATGTTGGGACAGAAGATGAAATCGAAGACCCATTGTCTTTTGACGAAAAAATGAAAACCTTGACTGAAACCTTAAATAAGCAATTCATAGAAACAGAACAGCTACACAAAACTATTCGTCAAAACTTAAAAAACATTGGTTATGAGTTTTAGTGAATGGCAAAATGTGACATTCGGGGAAGTGTGCGAAACCATTTCAGAAACGCACAAAGTCAAAAAAGGTAAACTCATCTTTTTGAATACAGGCGATATTGAGCGTGGTAAAATTTTGCATAAGAATTATTCTTTAGTTGAAAAAATGCCAGGACAAGCTAAAAAGTCTATCAAAAAAGGTGATATACTTTTCAGTGAAATTAGACCAGCCAATGGCAGATGGGCTTACGTAGATTTCGAAAGTGAAGATTTTATTGTGTCAACCAAATTGATGGTGTTAAGAGCAAACGATAAAATTAACTCAAAGTATTTGTATCATTTATTAACAAGTCCAGAAATTGTAAATAAACTTCAACAGCTTGCAGAAGCAAGGTCAGGAACATTCCCTCAAATAACATTCACACAATTATCGAATATTGAGTTTAGCTTACCTCCTAAAGAAATTCAAATAAAAATTTCATCATTTTTTGATTCATTAGAACGTGCAATTGAATTGCTTTCATCCACAAACGAAACAATAGAAGATTTAAGTCAAACTATTTTTAGAAATATGTTTTATTCCAATGAATGTAATTGGAAAGTTGGAAAACTAATTGATGTGGTTAATATTACTATGGGTCAATCTCCCAGCGGAAAAAGCTTTAACCAAGAAGGCAAAGGAATTATATTTTTTCAAGGAAAGGCAGAATTTGGTTTCAGGTTTCCTAAGGTTGATAAATATACCAATGAGCCAAAAAAATATGCTAAGAAATTTGATACTTTATTAAGTGTTAGAGCACCAGTTGGAACAGTGAATATGGCAAATGAAAATTGTTCAATTGGCAGGGGTTTAGCAGCAATTAGTGGCAAAGAAAATCACTACTCGTTTGCATACCATTTAATAAAGAGTTTGAATAATAGGTTCGCTATTTACAATGGTGAAGGAACAGTATTTGGTTCTATAAGTAAAACTGACCTAGAAAAGCTAGAAATAAATATCCCTCCCAAGAACTTAATTAACGAATTTGAGAATAAATGCAGGTCATTGGATGAACTTGTATACTCAAACGAACTAGAGATTACAGCAATTACTTCTTTGCGAAAAAATCTTTTGCCTAAAGTAATGAAGGGGGAAATTGAAATTAAAAACTTATGAGATACAAATCTTTTTACATAAAAAACTATAAGGGTATAAAGGAGTTAACTATCGACCTTGATAGAGACCCAAAAACCAATATAATTACCCTTGTTGGGTTGAATGAAAGCGGTAAAACAACTATTCTTGAAGCAATAAGTCTTTTTAGCGTAGAGCCTGATGCCTCGGTTATTCATAAGCTAATACCAAAGAGTAAAAAGTTTAGTTTCACTGATACAATTGAAATACACGCAACGCTTCAGTTGGATGAAGAAGACGAAAAAGCGGTGCAAGCATTTTGTGGTTCACAGGACTTCAAGAATATTCAACCAATTAAAGAATTCACACAAAAGATTGTTTACGAATTCAAAGACTCTGAGTACAAAGAAGAAGATTCAGGTTGGGAATATGAGTTTAGTTTAAATGGGTTAAAGCGAAAAAAACAATACAACAGGACTTATAACCCCGAAACACCTGAATTTGAAGCAATCCAAAAATTCATTTGTAAAAATTTATTGCCCCCAATAATCTATTATCCAAACTTTTTGTTTGATTTTCCAATAAAGATTTATTTAGAAGAATCAACAGCAGAAGATAAAGAACAGAAAACATACAGAGCAGTTCTGAATGATATTATGGACACTTTTAATGAAGGTTTAAACATTCAAGACCACATCATAAAACGACTTAGAAACCCATCAGAAGGCACAAATGAAGCTTTAGAATCCACAATAGAAAGGATGAGTGTTCAAATAACAAAAGTTGTATTCACTGCTTGGGGGCAATTATTCGATTCAAAAGGGAAAGAAATAAGACTAAAGCCTGCGATTGACCCTGCAACAAATCTTGCTTATTTGGAAGTAAAGCTCAAGGAAGGAGCTGAACAATTCCAAATATCAGAAAGAAGCTTAGGTTTTAAATGGTTCTTTACATTCCTTTTATTTACGGAATTCAGAAAAAACAGACTTAGCGATAAAGGAGAAATCCTTTTCTTACTTGACGAGCCAGCATCAAACTTACATTCAACTGCTCAAAAGAATTTATTGATAACATTTGAGCAATTAGTTTCTAAATGTAAAATGATATATACAACTCACAGCCACCACTTAATTAATCCTAAATGGCTTTCAGGTGCATATATTGTTAAGAATAAGGCAATTGATTACGAAAAAGAATTCAACGCTTTAACTGAAAACACAGATGTAGAAGCAACTATTTATAAGCAATTTGTAGTTAATCATCCCGAGCAAAGAACATATTTTCAACCTATACTAGATGCAATTGAATATAGTCCAAGTAATTTAGAAGAAGTCCCAAACATCATTCTTACCGAAGGCAAAAATGATTATTATACCTTCAAATATCTAAATGAAATTATTTTTCAAAATGAATTTGAGCATATAAAACTATATCCAGGAAATGGTGCCGACAGGAACAATCAAATTATTGCTACATATTTAGCTTGGGGCAGAGATTTTACTATTTTATTAGATGGTGATAAAGCGGGTGAAGATGCTAAAAAAAGATACATTAAAGAATTTGGGGTTATTGTTGATGGTAAAATCATAACCCTAAAAGATGTTGACCCATCTTATAACTATGCAACGGAAAAGCTATTTACAGACGCAGAGCTTTTATCAATAGTTCAAACATTTGACCCTCTTGCTACTGCATTTGACAAATCAAAATTCAATACTGCATTACAAAATCTTTTCATACAAGAACAGGTTGTTGAATTAAGTGACGAAACGAAAACCAAATTCCGCAACCTTTTTGAGTTTATAAAATAGCAGATGAACATATTAACAGAAGACGAAATAGAACAAATGGCTTTGCAAACTTTGCAAGAGCAAGGCTATGACATACTAAATGGTGCAGACATTGAGCGGGCTTACAATGAAGTGGTTTTGACTAATCGGTTGCAAGCGGCTATTGATAAAATTAATCCTGAAATTCCTGCCGATATACGAGAAGAAGCAGTACGAAATGTAGCAAGAATTCCTTTCACCAACTTATTAGCTAACAATGAAGCATTTCATAAAATAATCACCGAAGGCGTTGATGTAAAAGGCAGAGATGGCGAACAAATCAAAACTTTTAAAGTATGGTTGGTTGATTTCCAAAAACCTGAAAACAATGATTTTACGGCTGTCAATCAATTTACCATCATTGAAAACCACAACAACAAACGCCCTGATGTCATTGTGTTTATCAACGGCTTGCCTTTGGTAGTTATCGAAATCAAAAACGCAACAGATGAAAAAGCCGATTTAAAAGCGGCTTACAATCAGTTGATGACCTACAAACAAGCCATTCCTACCCTTTTCAATTACAACAGTTTTTTAATTGTAACAGATGGTTGGTTTGCCAAAGCAGGAACTATCACAAGTGATTGGAGTCGTTTCAGTGGATGGAAAATTCCTGAAACACAACCCGATAATATTGTTGCGGAGCCTTCAAACGACCTTTATAATTCTACTTTGTTTCCAACACCCACCGCTAATATTGAAATGGATGTAGTGTTGAGTGGAATGTTGAACAAAAAAACCATCATTGATTTAATCCGCTACTTTATTGTTTTTGAAAAAACGAAAGACAAAACCTTAAAGAAAATTGCGGCTTATCATCAATACTATGCGGTGAACAAAGCGATTTATTCCACCATCAAAGCATCAGCAACCTTTGGCGACCAAAGAGCAGGTGTAGTGTGGCACACACAAGGAAGCGGAAAGAGTTTGAGTATGGTTTTTTATTCGGGTAAAATGGTGGTAACGCCACAACTCAACAACCCGACTATTGTTGTTTTAACCGACCGTAACGACTTAGACCAACAACTTTTTGAGACATTCAGCAATTGTCAGCAATTAATAAGGCAAACACCAGTACAGGCAGAAAGTAGAAGCCATTTGCAAACCTTACTTTCAGTCGCTTCGGGTGGTGTGGTTTTTACTACCATCCAAAAATTTATGCCTGACGAAAAAGGCGGCACTTACCCAAAACTCTCAGACAGAAGAAACATTGTGGTAATTGCAGACGAAGCACACAGAAGCCAATATGATTTTATTGATGGCTATGCCCGACATATGCGTGATGCTTTGCCCAATGCTTCATTTATTGGTTTCACAGGTACACCTATTGAAAAAGAAGATAAAAACACACAAGCCATTTTTGGCGAGTATGTGGACATTTACGATATACAACAAGCCGTTGAAGATGGTGCAACTGTTCGCATTTTCTATGAAAGCCGTCTAGCCAAAATAGAACTTGACCCAGCAGAGCAAGAAATTATTGACCAACGCATTGAAGAAGTAACCGAAGAAGACGAACTAACGGAACGTCAACAACGCTTTGCCAAGTGGACACAACAAGAAGCTATTGTAGGAAGCGACAAACGCCTTAAACAAGTTGCAGCAGACCTTGTAAAACACTTTGAGCAACGCAGCGAAGTATTTGACGGCAAAGGAATGATTGTGAATATGAGCCGCAGAATTTGTGTGGCTTTGCACAATGAAATCATAAAAATTCGTCCTGAATGGTACAGCGGTGATGACGACAAAGGCGTTATCAAAGTAATAATGACAGGTTCATCTTCCGACCCATTGGATTGGCAAGAACACATCAGAAACAAACCAAGAAGAAAAGCCATAGGAGACCGTTTGCGAGACCCGAAAGACCCTTTGAAATTGGTTTTGGTTCGTGATATGTGGCTTACAGGTTTTGACGCACCTTGTTTGCATACTTTGTATGTGGACAAGCCAATGACAGGACACAACTTGATGCAAGCCATTGCACGAGTAAACCGAGTTTTCAAAGACAAAGAAGGCGGTTTGATAGTGGATTACTTGGGCATAGCCCAAGACTTGAAAAAAGCATTGAGCGTTTATACTTCGAGCGGTGGAAAAGGAAAAATTGAGTTTGACCAAGAAGAAGCAGTTGCCAAAATGGAAGAACTCTATGAAATTGTGGTGGACTTATTTCACGGTTTTGATTACAAGCGTTTTTTCGGTCTGCAACCCAAAGAAAAACTCACTTTCCTACTTGATGCAACAGACTTCATTTTAGGATTAGACAAAGGACAAGAAAGGTTTAGTACCAATGTTTCCAATCTTTCCAAAGCATTTGCCATTTCAGTTCCCCATCCAAAAGCCATTGAGATACGAGATGATTTGAGTTTCTTTCAAGCTATCAAGGCAAGAATTTCAAAGCTGAGAGAAAGCAACAAAAAACGTAGTGATGAAGAAGTAGAAACAGCCATTAGACAAATCATTTCAGATGCTTTGATTTCAACAGAAGTCATTGACATTTTCCAAGCAGCAGGTTTGCAAAATCCTGAAATATCAGGTTTGAATATTCTTTCAGATGAGTTTATGGCAGAACTGAAAGATATGCCGAGAAAGAACCTTGCTTTGGAACTTCTTCGCAGATTACTCAATGACGAAATCAAACAGCGTTCGCAGAGAAACATCATACAAAGCAAGAAATTTTCTGAAATGTTGGCTGATGCCATTAAGCGTTATCAAAACAACGCTATCACAGCCGCAGAAATCATTGAAGAACTGATAAGACTTGCTAAAGAAATTAAAGAAGCCGACAAGCGTGGAGAAAATCTAAATCTTGACTTTAGAGAGTTGGCATTTTATGACGCATTGGAAGTAAGCGACAGTGCAGTACAGATTTTAGGAGACGATATTTTAAAAACGATTGCAAGAGAATTGGTGATAAGCGTAAAAAACTCTGTAACCATAGATTGGGACAAGAAAGAAAGCGTACAAGCCAAAATGCGAGTGATGATAAAAAGGATTTTGAAGAAATACGGCTATCCACCAGAGAAACAAGACCAAGCGGTAAAGACAATTTTAGAACAAGCAAAAATGATAGCAGACGACTTTTCAAACAACAAATAGCCAACGCATTTGGTGGCACATTTGCAAAACCGCACAAGCCCACGCTAAAGCCAAGTTTTGCAAAAGAGCCACCAAGCCAACGCACCCAAACAGACTCGAAATGACAACAAAACAAACGACAGAAAAAGAAGGGCGAAGGCATAACATCACCTATACGCAAGCAGGGGTTTCGTGCTTCGTAGGACAGGTAAGTGGTAAATTTAAAGTTCAGTTCTTCGTAGGAAGTTCAGTGGTTAAAATCCCTGCCTGCGTATAGCTGAGAACCGTTGCCAACCATTTGAACTCACTCAAACCTATGGAAATAAAAAATAATTTAATTGACCTTTTAAAGCAAATTGACCTAAAACGAGATTTTGGAGAATATACAATGACTGA
>Ga0210021_1001022_pt1 | contig 29209 bp, 27 predicted proteins | sample CryGeymeta201517_FD_183981 | JGI IMG/M metagenome (GOLD analysis project Ga0210021, IMG submission 183981) | Groundwater microbial communities from Crystal Geyser aquifers in Utah, USA - Crystal Geyser metaG 2015-17 (SPAdes) (version 2) | ecosystem: Environmental > Aquatic > Deep subsurface >... | reverse complement strand
CATTAATCGTAAATCAATTAGCTATACATTTTGAAGGGAGATTTGAGGCATAAAAACATTATGAAAAAAGCCGTTTACACAAGATTGTTGACAGACCCAAAAAATAATCCACTTGAAATATATTGGCCTCTTGTAAACTTTAGAACAATATTGATATCAACGACGGATGTAGATTCTCGAATAGTTCATGCAGACACTCATCCCCCACTCAATCCTCAAATAAAAGCTATCGCTCAGCGACTTTCACTAGCTCTTTCAGAGTTAGAGAAATATATGGAAGTATGTGACGCATATGTTAAAAAATACAGAAATGATGATCAATACGTTAAACCCGCTCACCTTTTTGCGGCAGATATTGACTACACTCCCACTGATAGTCCTGGGATAGGTCGCAGAACTGGACATACTCCAGGAACCGAGCGTGATGGGTACACAATATTTTACGTCGAAGAATTGTTTGAAGAGTTAAAAAAACTCATTAATGCCATTCACGCCTATGTCGTGGTAACTCAAAAAATTAGCGATGAAGAACTGCTACGAGGTGACCCCGGCATGCTCTTATAGCTCAACGGATAGGACAGCACTTTCCGAAACTTCAGATTTAACTAAGATTCCCGCTGAGAGCACAAAATTGTGCTATAATATTTCTATAACATACGCTTTTTCGTATGTTTTGGAAATGAAAATGAAGTACTACGACATAAAAAAGCAGCTGGATTCTCTGATAGTCTTCTCTCTGCAGGATTTATATCTCATCGATCCTAATTTCCGCCAAGCGACTCTCTACGACTGGGAAAAGATTGGCAAAGTAACTAAACTGAGAAATAATCACTACGTTTTTAGTGATTTTGCTCCAAAAAATTATCAGTACTATCTTTTGTCTAACCTACTTTACGAGCCATCATACGTCTCAATGGAACTTGCTCTGAATCACTACGGTGTCATCCCAGAATCAGTAAGTACAATTACGGCTATATCAACAAATAAAACAAAAAAAATGACAAACAAATACGGCGCGTTTTCTTATCAAACAGTCGCGCCAAAGTTATTTTTTGGGTATGAACTTCTGGAAGTAAGCGGAAGAAAAATTAAGATTGCCTCGCTGGAAAAAGCGATATTAGATTATTTATATCTGAACAGCAAAATTATCAGTACAGACGACTTTGAAAGCTTGCGATGGAACAAGCAGATTCTCCGAGAAGAAGTAAATAAAGAAAAGCTCAAGAAATACTTGGATATTTTCTCAAATGCTCGTCTATCCAATCGTGTAGCAATCATGAAGGAATACTTAGAAAGCTAGCTATGATCGATCTTTCCCAAATCAAAAATTCGTATAGCTCTGACCTTCATAAGTTCGAGCGAGGTATGCTCAGAGAGTACTTGCAGTATCAGATACTTGCGATCATTTTCACCCATCCACTCGCCAGAAAATTATCTTTCTTAGGTGGAACCTGTCTTAGAATCGCGCATGGTCTTCCTCGTTTTTCTGAGGACATTGATTTTGATAACAAGAACTTGAGCGAGGCTGAATTCATAACACTTGGTCGATATCTGGAGAAAGAACTGAGCAAAATTGGTTTCTTAGTAGAAATTCGCTTTGTGTCAAAGGGCGCTTTTCACTGTTATATAAAGTTCCCAGAACTCTTATTCGAACAGGGTCTCTCGCCACAAAAAAGCGAAAAGATATTGATTCAAATAGACACTTTCGATCAAGGCTCTGAGTACAAATCGGAAATTTTCATTCTGAATAAATTCGAGTTTTTTACCCAAGTTAGAACTACTCCCAAAAATATAATCCTGTCCCAGAAACTCTGGACGATTACTCAAAGGCCTAGATTAAAAGGTAGAGACTTTTTCGATATTATGTTTTTATTTCAGAATACTCTCCCCGACCTAGGATTTCTGCAGGCTAAATTTGGCAAAAAACCACTTTCTGAAATACTTGCAGAAATACTAAAAAAACTAGAAGGAACAGACTATGAAGTTGTGGCCGAAGACGTTCGACCGTTTTTGGTTGAGGATGGAGATGTAGCTAAAATCAAGCTATTTCCAGAGTTCATGAAGCAGGTGATGGTGAAAGATTCTTAAGAAAAGTTAATAAGTTACCTCAAGACCGCCATCGCTAAGAGCAAATTCCACAGGGATCTTAATTGCATTGATTTTATCAACAAGAGGGCCTAACTTTTTACTTATACTTGAGTCGACCTCTTTTTGTCCTTTCTCAATTCCGAATGCTTTTCCAAGTCTTTCAAGAGTGAAAAATATTTTGCCATGTCTTTTTCCTCCACTCATAATTTCGTCATTAATTCCATTCTGAATATGGTTAATGATAATTCGCTGACTTGAACCTAATCCAGACAAATAACTAAAAAGATCAATCTTCTGCTCGCTTGATCGATAATAAACGACGATAGCTTGATTTTCTCCTTCTTCATATAAGCTAATTTGAATATTATGATCGTGTTTTTTCAGTGCCTCCGAAAGTAAATGCACATGTCTTACTACTATTGGAGCTTGGTTCTCACGTCCGCCGAATTTATTCATTATCTCCACCAACTCATCGATTCCCAACACAAACCAGCCACCCCCATCCTCTTCACTTTCTTTATTAAACTTCGTTACTGCGGCCACAACTTGTAAAATCTTCTTTTGAGAGCGCTTGAGATTTAAAGAGGAAAAACTCTCATCTTCATCAACCCTTACAAGCATGTTCCAATTGCTTGCCTCTCTCAAAAACTCTCCTGTATGAGCCCTAATGATTTCAATAAACCCTAAAGCTGGAAGCGTCTCGCTTTCGGAAAGTTGTGCGAGAGCGAGAAGTACTTCTATTTCTCTGCCGACTTTTTCTACAAGCCGACTCATTTCTTCAACTATCTTAGTGGCGAGAGATAAATGATCATTCTGGAAATCTTGATCATAAACCTGAAATTCTGGCGATTCCAAATTGGCCAGAAAATCCAACATCAGTGGTATATGACCAGCAGCAATTACCCCGATATGAGTGTAATAAACAAATTGCAACCAACTGAGCGTTAGTGCCATAGGTTTTTTGTCTACTTCCTTTACAGAGTTCTTGACAATATTTCCAGTACTTCTTGCACGCAAGCTATCTATTTTTTCGACAATGGCGCCAAAATCTTCGAGACTGAAGCGAGAGGCAGCGGCGACTGGTTTCACTCCGTCGGAAAGAAAGAGTTCAATGAATTGCGGAAATAAAAAGGCAAGCTCCCCTCTTCTTGAGGGATCAAAAGATTTAATGATGATTTGTAATGACTCAAGTGTCGCTACAGCTTCTTCAATACCAAATTCTTGTTCAGCTCCAGCACGAGCGGCCATAATAATCCTAAAGTATCTATGAACAGCTACTGAGTAGTAGCATAGCATGAGAAATATTTGTCCCAGCTTCGAGCAGACAAGTTATCTCAATTCCTTGCTTTTCCAAGTCCCTCCTCAGGGATTCTACTGTGTTATCAAACTGCCAAGCAGAAAAACTCGAGGGCTTGAATGGATTTTCGGTGGATCTTCTCGCCCACAATTTCAGAAAGTCACCAAGACACACAGTGAGCGACTCCTGCTGCCTCTCACGCATTGTCATAGCCAACGAGCAAACATAGAAAATAAAATAATCACCAGGGAGACTTATCGCTTTTGGAAGTTCTTTTCCTGTCCCTAAGACAAATTGGCGTGCTTTAGTAACAATATCGAACTCGCAATCTGGCAACGGAATTTCGGACTCTAATTCAGAGTCATTGGCAACGACGAAGGAAATGTTTGTAGTGTATAGATGGAGAGATTCAGAACGAACCAATTTGCTTCCTATCTTTTTATGCTTCTAAAAGCCATATCTATTTAGGGTGCGATGGGTAAGTATAACAAATAAAACTCAGCTGGAGTAGGGAAATTAGAGAGGTAGAATATTACCTAATTTCCTTCTGGCAAATCGTATTCCAGAGTGGCAACTCCGCTCTCTTTCACAAAGGTGAATTTGCGGGACCACTGTCTAGAGGAGAAACCACTGTCGATGATGTTTGGGAGGCGCTAAATAAAGATGATGGACTATTTTTTGCTGTAGTGAATGCTGTAAAAGCAATGCGAAAAGCAGAGCGAGTGGATTCAGATAATACCTGATCGACTGTAGTTTCCCGTGCAATTATGTATTCTTAACCATGTCTTTTAATATTTGCGCATATTTTTCTTGAATTTGCATAAAGCTATATAATAATTGAACTTTCTCCTCATCGCCCACACTAACTATGTCTGGATTAGAAATCATCATATAGCCTGCTCCCATAAGCGTAATCATGAATGTCTCAGGATTTTCATCCCTTGCAACTCCAAGCGCGCTGGCAACTTCATCAATGCCCATAATCGGACCAGTGTATTTGGAAGCCTCTCTTAGAAGATGTACCGATCTCCTTGCCCCCTCAATTAAAAATCTCTCTGGAGATGACGGCACAACCCCAATTGAAAACCCTGCTTGTAAGCCACGGCTCTGTATCTCAGCAAGAGCATTAGCAACCCAATCCCGATCTGCTTGAACGTCACGATCGCCCAGCTCACCTCTGGCTCGCATTTCTGTAGTAATCTCTATAACTGTGAGACCAAAAGGCTTTTTTGCTGGATTAAAATTAATCAAAACCGAAATAATATCAGGATAACCATGTGCAGACATTATCCATGGTGATGCCTAAACCAGTGTATTTTCAACTACGGAGAGACCGTCACTGTCACCTTTTGGGTCATCAACAAACAAAGATTTCTGAGCAAATTTTTGTAACCTAAAATTTGGGTTTGGTTCCAATAAGACTTCACGGCCACTCACCTTAACGATAACAGGAAAAATCGATTGCTCAGAATGGAATATGCTTGCAAGATCCTCAATTGTCTTCTGCCAAGGAAAATTAATTTCTTCTCTTAACCAAAAAGCAATTTGCCCTTTTGTCAAAAAAGTCTTTCGTCTTGCAAAAGCGACACACAAAACTCTTAAAGCCTCCCGAAGATTTTGATCCTCTGCAACAATAGAAGTTATTTTTCTGGTTGGAATACTATTAAACAATGGGTCGCTCTCCGACACCATAGGCTCAAAAGAGTGCTGAACTGAAATTTTTCCCGACTCATTTTTCTCTATTACAACATTTAGCATCCGTCTGTGTCTGAAAAAATCAAGTAATGCGTTCAATGTTCTAAAATCATTATTAGAAGGTTTCTCAAGACCAAATTTAGCTAATATTTGTCTCAGCGAGGCTGGCTCTGGATTCTCAACAAAATACTCAAGAATTCTTTGTAAAAGCAAAAGCCTACTTGCGGGCTCAGCAGTTCTTGCAAAGCGATCTAAAATCAGATCTGCTTCTTCCTCAGAAATCGTCTGCCCTTTCTGCTCATAATTATTATTTTTTACACAGGAAATAAGACCAGTGTCAGAAGATCTGCTGATAATCACTGATTGATTTTGTTCTGCTGAAAAAACTCTTGTCACTAAATCAATAGCTGCATACCAGTTCCTACCATCTGTAGATGAAAAACCACCTTGAGCTAATATCGTGCCAATTTGTGCAGGGATAACGCTTTTTGAAAAATACAAAAGTATTGAACGAAGCAAATCAGTGCTGGTATCACCAGCTCTCTCAGCTTCATTAAATCGCCTAATAATAGAATCTATATCCATTCCTGAAATCGAAGGCTTTTCCTTCTTCTCAAGAATAAAACCTTCATGTGGAAGGCACAATACTTTTTTGGTATCAGGATCCTGAATAATTCTTATCGGCAAAGCAGCACCTATTTGCTCAAAATCGGAAAGAACTTGAGGAAATACTCTATACCAGCTTGCCAGCGGAAAAGTATTTTCCAGAGACGCTTGTATGGCCGGTATAGATGAGGACTCGCTATGAATTTGGAAAAAAGCCAAAAGTCCCCGAGCCAATTCGGTGCTCCTAGTGTTAATCTTTTTTGGGAAATACGATAGGTAGATCTCAATAATTTCCTGCTCAGATACTCCAAACATCCTTGTTCCATCAGCAAAATCAAAAGAGTTAACTGGAACGCCCATCTCTGAAATCAGCTGAACTAATGGGGAAAGCGATAAAAGTGTCGGCCCTACTTCTAAAACCCCTTCAAACCACTGCAAAATCTCTGACTTGTTTGTTCCGAAAGCAAATCTTAAAACATCATTTAAGTCTCTGTAGACAAGACCAGAATTTGTTACAGGCGTCGCAAAAGAAAAATCTTTAACCCAATCAAATTTCTTCTCTCTGACAGGACTTGTTATTTTTCGAGTACCTTCCTCATTCGTTTGAAGTAAAACATAACTGCTTTCGTCACCCAAATAAACTAATCGCCAATAAGATGAGGTAGAGCGCCCCTTTCCCATTTCAGAACGGAATAAAAATAGTCCATTTGAATGCCCATGATGAGTCTCATGACTAATTTTGGCTTCTGGCTCTGGATGAGGGGACCAACCTTCTGGTGCGGGCTCTAACATATAGAATTTGTCTCTACCCCACCCGCTCTTCTTCTGCGTAAACAACGCATTCCATGGCGCCAGAATAGGTGAAAAGTTCATCAATGTTAAAGACAATGTCAATTTCTCGTTTGGCGTCTGCTTGATTAGAAGATGCGTGAATGAGATTTAGCTGTTGGCTCATGCCGAAATCACCGCGAATGGAACCTGCCTCAGCCTCGCGACCAAGGGTGGTGCCGACGAGCTTGCGCACGACAGGAATGGCGTCAACGCCTTCCCAAGCCATGGCAACGATTGGCATCGAACCCATAAATTCCTTGAGTTCACCAAAGAAACTTTTATCTCTGTGCTCGACATACCATTCAGAAAGCATGGCGTCGGTCATGCTGACCATCTTCAGGCCAACGAGTTTTAAACCCTTGCGCTCAAAGCGGCTGATAATTTCCCCGATGAGTCCTCGCTGGAGGCCGTCTGGTTTCACAAGCACAGCTGTTTTTTGCATTTTCATAAAAGTACCCTTTCTGTCTGGTAGCTGTAGTGTATCACGAGAAATGCGCTAGTTGCAGCGCTCAAAGGCCGGGAGATGCTTATCCTGCGAGGCATTCATGAGATTCTCAAAAACGCTGGTGATGTCTGGGTACTCTGACACCGCTGGCAAAAGCTGACTGCGATAAAGATCAGCATTGGCGATCTCAGCATCAACGCCAATTTGACATGCTTCCTGAAGAGTAGCTGGTGCCACAGCTTTTCCATCCCAAGTGTTTGCGGGGATTTCAATTCCATACTTATCAAAAATAGCTTTGAGCGAAGCGATGTGCTGCTCCTCTGCTCCAATAATCATCGAGAACGGGCGAACGGTGCCGAATTTTTCGATGACTGCCTGATAAGTCGAGAGGGCGTGATACTCGTCGTCAATTGCGGTTTTAAGGGCAGTGATGGCAGACTCCGATAACTCACCAGTTGGTTGAGTCACACGTGTCTGTTCAGCGCGTGTTTCTTCCGCAGGGGGCAATGACTGTGGTGGGAACTGGCGAGCGAAGAGACCCACGGTCAATATTACTGCAGTTGCTCCTCCGGCAATAATCCAAGCATTATTATTCATAGTAGTTCCTTTGCTGTGCGTAGTACGGGTTGGTGAGGTGATTTATTTCAGATTTCATTTTTTTTCTGAAAAATTATCGAGCGGTATTACTTTCCCCTCGCGAGTTTCCTGTTTGGATTTTTCGATACTCTCCAGTACTTCAGGAATGGATAAAATTTCCGCCGTTTTTTGGAGAGATCAATCTTCTTTTGTGTGTGTTGTATCGACTCATCTATTACTGGCAATTTCCACAAATGGAATGCCTTTGATCATTTCCTCAATAAGACTGTCACCCACTTCTCGAGAATAATATATTTGAGTCATTTCTTTCTTTTTTTGCGAAAGAACTATTTGCCAATCTTATACTTATCAAAATACTCGTCATAGTAGAGTCTCCATTTAGCATTGAACCTTTTATCTCCTGAAATCATCCAGTTTGTGCCTTTTAGATTTCCTATTTTTTTCTGCAAATGGCTAGAATCAATGTCTAGCAAATCAAAAATTAGTCCAAAAATTTTAATGGTGGTTGTCGACATCTTAGTCAAGTAACTATTAAATTTTTCCATATCTAAGACCTCTTGAAACTCCTGAATTTTCTCTACAACCAGATCAATAGAGTATTTACTTTTATGGAACTGCACTATGTCCATGAGCGCCTTCTCTGCCGTCGCTACTCTCACCAATTCCCCATCAACGCTAACTTCTTCCCAGCCAAAGAAAAATTGTTCGCTAGTTTTCACAAAAACATACTCAGTGTTGCTGACTTTTGTCGTCTTATAACGCTTTTTTGAAATTGAGATTATTTTATTCGCCAGCTGATCAAACATGCCGTGATATGACAAAGCTGCCTCGAATGAAACGTATGAATCCTGGTTCAACAAGCCAGCAACAACCAGAGGAGATAGTGATAAGAAACCTCTGCTGCTAAGATCTGAGATAACGTAGACACCCCGCTTCACTCTGATAAGCCAACCATTTTCTACGAGCAAAGATATTTGTTTTTTTGTTTGGATCTCGTTCCAATGCGCTGACGCAGTCTCATAAATTTGTGCAGTCGTCACTATTCTTCGATGTTTTATGATCAAATTTTCTAAGAGCTCACTTTGTTTTTCTGATAGTATTGTTTGTTTCATGTATAGAAAGTATTGTTTTTTTATGACTTACTCTCTTCAATATAAACAAGTTATTTGAAAAACGCAAGATTACATATTATTCTTGCGTAGCTCATGTTAATCAACTCAAAATATGAAACAATTACAATGGCTAATCGACTCATGTATTGCACCGCCAACCCTTTTCTTATATAATCTTATATAGTTAGAGTATAAGAAAATTGGTGTTAATTTCGATATGACACAAAAAGCAGCGGTCCAGTTTTGGACAACATCTGCCGATCATAATCTAAAAGTAGCTACGAGCAACTTCAAGGCAGGACACTATGACTGGGCGCTTTTCTTTTGGCATTTAGTGATCGAAAAAAGCCTCAAAGCTGCGATCTCGCGCAAGGGACAAACTCCGATCGCAACTCATAATTTGATTAAGCTATCAAATCAGATAAAGTTGCCTTTAACAGATAAATACGAGGAGTATTTAAAAGAAATAACTAGTTTTAATCTTGAGGCAAGGTATGATGACTACAAGTTTTCTTTTTACAAAAAAGCTACGAAAGAATATACGACCAATTGGGTAAAGATTTGCAAAGAAATATACAAGTGGTTGCAAGAAATATGAAACAAGTATCAAATAAATCAGCGTTAAAAGAAATTCAAAATTATCAGAAACTTCTGCGAGAGGCAAATGTGAGATTTGATTCGATAATTCTCTTTGGCTCTCAAGCAATGGGAACCTCAAAATCTCATAGCGATATCGATATTTGCGTAGTCTCAAAAGACTTTGGGAAAAATCGCCACTCAGAGAGAGTTGCTTTACTAAAAATTAGCAATAACACCACAATTGATATCGAGCCTCATCCCTATCATCCGAATGATTTGACTAATAAATGGGATCCGCTCGCTTCTGAAATTAGAAAAAACGGCGTGGTGGTAAGTTAAAACCCCACTGTTTCATCTTCTGTTCAGAACGACGGGTGAAAATAATTTTGCCCAAGGTCGCATCGCTGTTGATTGTCGACATATGGGTATTTTAGCAAATTTGCAAAATCTGGCTAACCCTACACAAACTGCTTGAACTCTTTTTCCTCAAACGGACCAATCACCGCCAAGCGCTGCTGGCCAGGCACGAAGATATCTTTTGCCAAAGTAGCCAACTGCTCTAAAGTAACTGACTGGATTTTCTTGGTGATTTCCTCTGGAGACTCAATCTCGCCTAGAAGTAAGTGACGCATGCCGTAAAACTGAGCCACTGATTTGCTATCCTCAAAACTCAAAATCATCGAACCGACAATGTGCTCTTTCGCCATTACCAATTCCTCCTCGGTGATCGGCTTCCTGCCATCCGCCAGAGAAAAACATTCCTCCAGAATCACTGAGAGCGCTTCTGTCGTGCGATTAGGATCGACTCCGGCCGATGCCCCAACCATGCCAAGATCATGGAAATATTCCACATCAGAGCGCACATAATAACAAAGCCCGCGCTTCTCGCGCACCTCACTAAAAAGACGCGAACTCATCGCACCGCCCAAGATCGTGCTCAGGACGCTCAAAATATGCTTCTTGTCAGAACTGCGCGCCAGCCCCGGCCAACCAAGCACCAAGTGCGCCTGTTCCGTTTTTCTCGTCTCGACGTGAAGTCTAGTTTCTTGAAATTGTTTTGGGTCAAAGTAGCTCTTGAGGTCGATTTTACCCTTAGCTCTATCGCTATTTGGCAGATCAAAATACTTGGCTATAGCTGAAGGTAATTTTTCATCCTCCAAAGCTTTTTCATCACCTGAGAGAACCAAGAGCATGTTCTCGAGACCGTACCATTTATTCAGAAAAGTGGTGAAGCGCTCAGTGGTCGTACTCTTGATCACCTCCCTGTCGCCCAAGACATCGTGGCCAAGGCCAGCGTTCGGGAAAACCATGCGCTCAAAAAGCGTATCTACATACCTCATGGGGGTATCGTGATACATGTTCATTTCCTCGATAATCACACCCTTTTCGCGATCAATATCTTCCTGTCTTAGAAGTGGCTTGAGAACCATTTCAGAAAGTACTGAAAGGGCTGTTGGCAAATGGCGGCTGGCTGCCTTAACGTAGTAGCCCGTGTATTCTTTGCCTGTAAAAGCATTAAAATCTGCACCAAGAGCGTCGATGGTGCTGGCCAGTTTTTGGGCAGAGTCGTAAGTTTTTGTTCCCTTAAAAACCATGTGCTCGAAAAAGTGAGCGATGCCCTGTTCTTCTTTGGTCTCGAAGCGAGAGCCGGTGTTGCAAAGAACTAAAGCTGTGACTGACTTAACGCCAGGCTGGGGAATGGTTAGGGTTGGGATTGGGGTGTTTTGGTGAAAGGTGGCTTTATGCATGGGCTGCATTGTAGCAGGTGAAAAAGATTATTAATGGTTATTAGATGAACCAATTCAAGTTGACGTGCTATCAATTACTGCTCTAGCCTGTTCTTTTTGGGATTGTGAAAAGTAACCAATACGAACGCAGTCGTTGAAAGCTTCATCAAATGTTTTTTTCCTATTCGTCATCAACCATTTCAAGTGAGCAATACTTGAATTGAATGACTGTTCGGATTCCGCTTTAATCATGATTCTCCTTCATCGCCTCCGCGAGCTCTAATCCATGCAAACCTTTGGCTTGTAACTCACGAATTTTGGCGATTAAAATAGTGATCTTTTTCATAACAACGATATTATACATACTTAATGTGTATAAATGCAAGAGTTATTATAGGATGTTGTCTACTTCACTACAATGCTATGTGGTCTTGACTCGACCCAGCTGGTGCTCGAAATACGAATAAATTGGGCTTTCTCGCCAAGTTCTCTAAGATTTTTTGCCCCAAGATAGCCCATGCCTGCTCTTACTCCACCAGTAAGCTGATAGATATGCTCCTCAAGTGGGCCTCGATGTGGGACTAAACCTTCAACTCCCTCAGCCACTAATCGCTTAGTTTTTCCTACCTGCCATTTTTGGCTATAACGACTAGCGCTACCCTTCTTCATGGCCGCGATCGAACCCATGCCTCTATATGACTTAAACAGCTTGCCTTCTAACTGAATCACATCTCCCGGAGCTTCATCTGTGCCTGCTAGCATAGAACCAAGCATGACTGCGTGAGCTCCTGCCGCGAGTGCTTTGACAATGTCACCGCTAGCTCGAATACCTCCGTCGGCGATGATGGTTTTTCCTGCATCTTTGGCAGCGCGCACACCTTCAATCACTGCAGAAAGTTGTGGTACACCCATGCCTGACATAACTCTCGTCGTACAAATAGATCCTGGACCCATTCCCACTTTCACCGTATCCGTGCCAGATTCAAAAAGTGCCATAGCGCCATCGTAGGTAGCCACATTCCCCGCCATAATGGTGACCTTTGGCGCTGTTTTTCGAATAAGTTTTACGGCATTCATTACCCCCATGCTGTGACCATGTGCGCTATCTACACAAATCACACTCGCCCCTGCTTTAAGAAGTGCGGCAAGGCGGTCTGTTAGATCAGAACCTGCCCCGACTGCTGCGGCAGCGACAACGCCAGCTTTGACAACCAGCTTGATCTGCTCTGCCTGCTCCTCGATCTCTAAGTTTCGATGAATGATGCCAAGACCACCCAATTTGCCTATAGCGATAGCCATGGCGCTCTCACAGACCGTGTCCATTGGCGAAGCCACTATGGGGATTTTCAAGGTCAAAGCTGGAGAAAGCTTTGTAGAGATCTCTGTATCCACTGGCAAAATATCGGAATAATTCGGCAAGAGTAAGACGTCGTCATAAGTCAGGTACTCCGGCAGTGATGAAAGTTGCTGTCTGGTGAGCATAATATTTTTCCTTTGCTACTCCCACTCCATGGTGGCGGGTGGCTTGGTCGTGATGTCATACACCACTCTTGATACATTCAGCACCTCATTAACGATTCTGCTCGAGATTCTACCCAAGACTTCATATGGCAAATGGGCCCATTGCGACGTCATTACGTCATCAGATTCGTAAGCCCTGATAGCTATAACTTCTGCGAAGACTCTGCCATCACCCTTGACTGCCGTGCTTTCCGCACCTGTCATGACGGGAAAGCACTGGAAGACTTGATTGAGAAGACCGGCGGCACCTATTTCCTCAAGGACAATGATGTCAGCTTGCTTAGCTTGAGCCAAACGCTCTGGTGTCACTTCTCCTCTAATACGAATAGCAAATCCTGGCCCAGGAAATGGCTGCTGCATAACTGTTTCTTCTGGAAGACCTACCAATCGACCAATCTCTCGGACCTCATCTTTATAAAACAACCTCACTGGCTCTAAAAGTTCTAAGTGCATATCCTTGGGAAGTCCGCCAACGTTGTGGTGAGATTTTATGGCTGACGCATGCTTGGAGCCTTTGGATTCAATCACATCTGAGTAAATTGTGCCTTGACCAAGGAACGAAGCATCTTTGTGTTTAGCCGCCTCTTTTGAGAATAACTCCACGTAGAGTTTGCCAATAATTTTCCTCTTTTTTTCTGGATCGGTTACTCCTTTGAGAGCAGACATGAACTGCTCTTCTGCCTCCACTACTGTTAAAGGAGCGTCAATAAGTTCACGGAAAATATGTTCTACCTGTTCTCTTGTTCCGGGTCTCATGAAACCACTCTCGATGTAGACGGGGAGCAATTGCTGACCGATCGCTTTACCAATGAGAAAAGAGGCAACTGTCGAGTCAACCCCACCAGAAACACCGCAGATGACTTTCTTATCGCCAACTTTAGATTTTATTTCCTCAATGATTTCATCTGGATTTAGAGTTAATGGCTCTAGCTTTTCGTGACAAATTTCTTGGGCAAAATGCTTAAGCACATCTTGTCCGTGTTCCGTGTGTGCAGCTTCTGGATGGAACTGGACTCCAAAAAAGTTTTTCTTCTGATTCACAACGGCTGCGTTAGCGACATGCGCTGTATTGCCAATAGATTCAAAACCTGGCGGTAATTTTGTGACCGTATCGCCATGAGACATATAGACTTTGCATGATTCTACTGGCATACCTATTAGCTCAGGTTTTGAAAAAGAAACTTTCTCAGGACCGTATTCTTTGTGTCCACTCTCGACCACGCCGCCAAGCTTTTCTGCCATCAACTGCCAGCCGTAGCAGATACCAAGAACCGGACCCCCAAAATCTATTACTTCTATGGGAATACTTGGCGCTTCTGGTTCGTAGACCGAAGATGGACCTCCAGAAAGAATGATGCCCGTGGGTTTTTCAGTGGAAATTTTTTTGAGTGCTTCGTCTGGAGTCACATAACTATAAGGAGCTCCAATTTGCCTTAATCTCCTACCAATCAAATGAGCTGTCTGGGAGCCAAAATCAATAATAATGATCACACAACCCTCTGCATTTTGAGTACATTTTGGTAGTGTTCGTAGACTGTTGAATCTAATCCAAGTTTTGCTAGTCTTTCAATCACCTCTTCCTCCGCAACCCCCTGCTCCAGCCACTTCGGCGCCAACATTCTAGCCATCTCAATGCACTCATACTGAAAAACAATCCAGGCAGTTGTTTCAGCGGCGAAATAGTCTGGTTTTAAAATTGAGTGTGGCTTGTAAAAAAGAGTGGCCGTTCGAACTTCTTTGGCTCCACGCTCTATCAAAATATCTTGGACGAACTTTAGGGAGTGACCAGAGTCTGCCACGTCATCAAAAAGGAGAATTTTTTCGCTGGCGATCGCAATGGGAAGATCTTGATAAATCTCGGGTTTTTCTAGTCGCTGATTAATACCGCTGTAGAACTTTACCCCCATACTGGCCACGTCTGAAACAGCCAGGTAATCAACTAGGGAGCGCGTCATCGCCCAGCCACCCTTGGCCAAGGTAACCACTCTATCTGGTCGCCAGTCACTAGCGAGAACTTTTTTGGCTACTTCAAATGTAAGCAGGTTTAAATCCGACCAAGTCGGTGCGATATAGGAAATCTTATCTCCAGTAAATTCATGATTCTTAAAATCCATGAAGCCTTTCTGCAGTAATTATTTGTTACATATGTTCTACAACCGGCATACCCAAGATGTCCATCCCCGATCTTAGGACTCGCGCAACAGCGACAACTAAGAGAGCTCTTCTCTCTTGAATTGAGCTTAGTTTCATGGCGTCTTTATCAAGAACTGGACAGTTCTCATAGAAGCGACTGAAGTCTTGGGCGAGTTCAAAAAGGTAGGTGCAAACGAGGTGTGGGGCGTAGTTTTCAGCGGCTTTTCTAACTACATCAGAATGTCTCGAAAGGTTCAGCAATAGATCACGTTCTTCGGGGGCAAGTGGCTCTTCAGAGTATGATTTAATGTTAATTAATGTATCAATACATTCAGTAATAGATCGTTTTTCGATGACTTTTGCAACTTTGCGCAAAATGCTCTGTGAGCGAACATAGGTGTACTCCACATACGGACCAGAATTCCCATTCATGCTCAGCGATTCTTTAAAACTAAAGGCAATATCACTGCCAATATTTGACTTTAAAAGTGCGTATTTGACTGCTGCCACTGCGAGATTATTCGCCAATTCTAACTTCTCTGCCTGATCCATTTCAGGCTTATTTTCCTCAAGAACTTCAAGTATCTGTGCCTGAGCCTCATCGACCAACCATTCGCCAGTAATAATTTTCCCAGTGCGACTGGACATTTTGCCATCTGGAAGCTTAACCATGCCGTGAGATAAATGGGTAGTTTTTTTAGCTAACTCTGGCTTAATTTGACTCAAAGCCGTAAGCACAACTTTGAAGTAATCGTCAACCTCATTGCCAGTGATTATGATGGAGCGATCATACTCACCCAGCCGCTCTTCTTTGATAAACGGCAAGCCAAGATCTTTGGCTTCATAAGTAGGCAAGCTCATGGAATTCACAAAAACTCTGTTGTGCAAACCATAGTCTTCGCCTGGAAAAATCACCGCTCCGTTGCTCTCTTTGAAGACGTCGTTTTTGAGAAATTCGCGCACAATAGCCAAGCCTCGTTCTCCAGATTCAGACTCGAAAATGTGTTCTTTAAATTTGGTTCCAAGTCGCGAATAAAGCGTCTCGAAGTACTCCAGGCTCCAAGCCCTGCCAGTAAAGTAGAGGTCTTTAATCTCCTGATACTCGTCGTCTTCAGCAGAAACAAACTGACTATAATCGATAATTGGGGTGAAATTTTGTTCCTTAACTAAGCGTTCTTGACCAGCCTTATATCCGAGAAAATTGATCTTTTTCATCTCTTCTTTGGCCTCTTCTGAAGTTTCAAAAGCAGTCGCACCAGTAGCGTAGGACCTACCCAAAAAAGCGATACGTTTGTTGAGTTCCCAAGTTCCAACTGTGTCTAAATCAAGATTTTCCTGCTTAAATAAATGCTGAACGCCCCACAAACTTTTGGCGACATGCATACCGACATCACCCTGATAACAGACTCTGTTAGCCGTAGCTCCAGTAGCTGAAAGCAAGCGGGCGATCGTCTCTCCCGCGATCGTGGTGAACAGATGACCGATGTGAAATTCCTTAAATGGATTCGGGTCACCAAACTCCACCACTATTTTCTTACCCTGATTTTCTTGTGGCACTAGTTGCTTAGTCTCGTCGGCAACGATTGGCAAAAAAGCTGTCAGTGCTTGATCGGTTGCGATGATATTGATAAACCCTGGCTTCGCAGCGGTGGCTGAGAGAATCGGGCTTCGCTGCTTATCATCAATCGTTGCTGTCAATTTGTCAGCGAAGATTTCTGCCAAAGAAAACGGCGATGTAACACCCAGTTCTTGCTTCTTCTCCTGATCCAGTTGAGTAAATACTGCTAGAGGCCAGTTGGTAGCAAAATCGGCTTTGGTGTGGGACGGAGCGGCAGATACGCGCAAACTCTCATTAGGACTTAATCCTAGCTCGCTAGTAACCTTTGCTAAGAGCGACTCAATTTTCTTTTCGATGCTGTGTTCTATGTACATAGTAAGGCTATTGTACCGCAGCGACGCCAGTCAATTCGAGCCCGTTTTGGTGATGCAGAAATAACACGAACACTTTTGAGTACTAATTGTGATCATCAATGTGAGTTCAACAAATACTCTTTTATTTATTTATTGAGAAACAATTTGTGTTCGATAATTTGATAAAGTAGATACTTGACAATCAATCGCATAAAATATTATCGGCTTATTCGGGACCAAAATGTGTTTAAATCTTTAAAATTTCTTCCAATCTATGTCTCAGAATTTCTAGAAATGTGATTAGATTCAATGTCGAAAATATCGCAGCAACCTATCCCAAACAAATCATGTTTTTTACCTTTACTGCATCAAACCTGCGCATCTATTCAACTCACTTAGCCACCCAATAATTTTTGCCGTCACTGACAATATGGACCGAGCCACTTTCATCAGTCCGAAGTATTAATGAACCGGTTTCTTCTAATAAATCAATAATTTGGGGGGATGGATGGCCGTAAGAGTTGTTTTTACCAACGCTGACCACTGAAATTTCGGGTCTAATTACCTTCAAAAAGTCAGCGGTAGTACTAGATTTAGACCCATGGTGAGCTACCTTTAACAGATCTACATCGTCCAACAGACCGTCTGACAGTAGCGCCAATTCGCCCTTGGCTTCAAGGTCTCCGGAAAACAGGGCTGAAAACTGCTTAAAAGAGAGATAAAGAACGATAGACCAGTCATTGGCACCACCGTCATTTACCGATATATACTCGCTGAAGTCCGATAGTATGGCTTCGGGTCTTTTGGCGGATTGAGGCGCTAAAACTCGCATTGTCACTACCCCATCAAGCCCTATCTCCACCCCCGTCTCTGCTACCACGGGTGGGAACTGAAGCTCAGTTTCCCTCGAGACGGCCTGCTCAAGCGCTATAAAATCGGCCGTTTCTTTCCTCACTGGCGGTACCAAAAGCTGTTTTACCCCAAATTGGTCGAAGATAAATGGCATGCCGCCGATGTGATCGGCATCGGGATGTGTCGCTACCACTAATTCAAGCTCTCTGTCCCCCATCGGCATGTACTGCCACAAACAACTAAGCACTTGCTCATCGCGACCGGAGTCAATGATAACTTGCGAAAAGTGATAAGAAATGAGAATGGCGTCTCCTTGTCCGACGTCGCAAAAAATAATGTGCAGCAAATCATCACTGTCCTGTAATGCATAGAGACTCTTGGCTAGAAGGCCAGCAATCAGCATCCCTATAAATACAAGAAACCACTTCATTAGCAAAGCACCCGTGGACGAGCTCTCTTCTTTTGTTGAACAAGCCAAATGAACACTCTAAGTAAAATCAAGCCACCCCACCAAAGACTGGAAAAAGTGGGCGGTAAACTGTCGATTTCCAGAGGTGGAGGCAGTAGCTTGGCCAAGTAATCAAATATCTGGGTGATAAACCACAAAGCGACTGAAAAAGCCTTAGCGACTGGCAAGAAAAGAAAACTACCGATTGGCATGATGGCTGCAAAAAGGGGCGAAATAGCAGCGATTGTCAGGCCAAAGAGTAATAATATTGGCACCAACCAGACGATTGCTACAGATGTTACTGGACCAAATACTTGGAGGGAGCCAAATTGATTAAGTACTAGAGGAAAAATGGCCAGCTGGGCAGCAATTCCAACGACTAGCAAACCAAAGACATGTTGCCAGATCGACAAAACCCAATTAGATTTTTTCAGACTTTTCGCCTGGAAGTCCCCTTTCTCGAACCTCAAAACAATATTATCTAGTTTTAGAAAAAATGGCGCATACATGAGAATCCCGCCTGTGGCCAAAGCTGACAGCTGAAATGAGAGAGACGATGCTATATCTGGAAGAAATAAGTAAACAAGAATGATAGTCAGGAACAACCTCAAGATGGCCGGAGGTGATCTACCAAACCAAAGCCTTGCTCCCATCCCCAGCCAAAGCATCAGACAAGCGCGAATTAATGACGGCCTCACCCCAGTTAACCAGAGGTACCAGCTAGTTGCTAAGACTAAGATCAGAGCTATCCAACGTCTATCCAAAGACTTTGGCAATATACTCGAGATAATCAAAGCTACCAGGCCAAGATGATACCCGGAGGGAGCAAAGAGGTGTTGTAACCCCAGAGAACTAATCTGGTCTCTAAAATCGCTTGAAAGGAGATCTGTCTCCCCCAAAGTAATAGCCGCAACGACTCCACCAGGCGTAGAGCCAAGGAGAACTCTTGACTGCTGGGCCACTATAGCCCTCTGTTTCTCACTGGCCTTGCTAAAACACTGAGACCAATCCAAAACCGAACTGCCTCGATCTGTGGAGTCAGGATCGAGCTCTACAGCCATCTTTTTAGAAGAAAAAATACCGTTATCACATCTTGGCACCCGACTGCTAACGGTCTTAACAGCTGATAGTGTTTGATCTATAAAAAAACCTAGACAACTAGCCCCATTGCAAGGGTCTGTGCTACGGCTGAGCTTCGGTTGAACCTTAGTAACAGCGGGTGCATTAATCACTCGGGGAAAGAGTACTTTTCGGGTTATATAGAATTGTTGCAAAAATACGGTAATTATTAATATTGCTAAACAAATCAAAAGGTTAATTAGTAGTCTACTTTTTCGCTTATTATTTTTTTTGTTATTTGACACGAAATTATGGTGTTTATAGTATTTCTAGCTTTTTACTCTCTTTTTTAACTTCAAAAGTTATAAGTCTATATAAAGTGTTACAAGCTTAGAGAGATAATTCACCCTCAATTTGCGTAAAAATCCCCTCCGTCAAAACCTCTTTTTCAACTAAATCACTCAGTTTTTGGTACGGACGCCCCGCAACAATCGCTTCAGCCCGTTTTTGACCGATGCCTGATAATGACTCCAATTGGGTTTGGGAGGCTGTATTAATTGAGATTGTAGAGTTATTGCCCTCTGCCGCTTCCGCTGATTCTAAATTAGCTATAGGATTCTTATCTGGCTCGATCTCAAAAGGCACATAAACCTTCGCTTCATCTGACAGCTTTTTGGCTAAGTTCAGATTCTTGGCAACATACCAATCGTCGGCTGTATCGAGAAAGCCGCCTGCTCGCTTAATCACCTCGCCAACTCTTGTTCCAGAATCAACCTGGTACATACCTGGATAAAGAACGGCCCCAGCCACATCAACGACTATCTGATTGCTCGGAGTAATTACGGTCACCTTAGAATCTTCTTGCCTGGGCTCGACTAGAGCAGACGTCTGCCACTCCCAACCTCCCCAGAGGATAATAATCAAGCCAGCGAAGACGCCTAAAATTGAGAACTGCAGTCTGTATCGACGCGATAAATCAAGAACGTAGGTAATGCTGGCAGAGTAACTAGAAAACACTCCCCCAATATAAGGTCTGGAACTTACACCAACTGTAGGATCGGGCTACTTGGTCACGAAACTAAGGATTTTGCCTGGGATATAAATTGTTTTGACAATTGTTTTACCATCTAGCCACTTGATCATCGCCTCATTTGCTTGCGCCTGGGCAATAACCTTGGTCTCCTCAGCAGCATCGGCCGCGGCGACCTGAAGCTTGGCGCGAACCTTGCCATCAACCTGGACTGGTAGCTCAATCATATCCTCAGCTGCCATCTCTGGATCGAAGCTCGGCCACTCGGTCTGATGCACTGAAGAAAATTCAGATATCTCGCGACCGCGTTGATATAGCTCTTCAGTCATAAATGGAGCAAATGGTGCCATAATCTGGATAAATGCCAGAACTTCAGACTCCGGCAAAACCACAACCTTAACTTTGTTAGCTTTTTCCCAGACATTGACGCACTCCATCAAGGCGGCAATGGCTGTATTGTACTTGCGAGCCGGAATATCTTTCGAGACCTTCTCGATCGTCTGGTGAAGCTTTCTCCGCACAGCTAGATAGTCTGGATGATCTGGAGTTTCTGAACCGGTCAACCTTACTGCCTCAACTAAGCTCAAAACTCGCTGCAAGAAGCGATAGACGCCTGCTACAGCACTAATGTCCCACGGTTTATCAGACTCGATTGGACCCATGAACATCTCGTACATTCTGAGCGTATCGGCACCGAACTTCTGAATAATGTCGTCTGGATTAATGACATTTCCCTTACTCTTACTCATCTTCTTATTGTCTGGACCGAGGATCATGCCCTGGTGGCGCATTGCCTGGAAAGGCTCGTCAAACTGTAGATAACCCTGATCTCGTAAAAATTTAGTAAAGAACCTCGAGTACAAAAGATGGAGAACGATGTGCTCTGGCCCAATCATATAAAAATCGACTGGGAGGTACTTGGCCAGTCTTTCAGGATCGGCAAATTGGCTTTCATCGCGGGCAGAGACGTAGCGCAGGTAGTACCAACTCGAATCAACAAAGGTATCCATGGTGTCGTACTCTGGTCGCCAGCCTGGACCATAAAGTTTCTCGACTCTCTCCTGGAATTCCTTACTTGATGTCAAAGGCGATTCGCCGGTTGGTTTAAAATCCACGTCTGTTGGCAGCGTCCAAGGCAAGTGCTCTTCCTTAACTGCGTGCGGTTTTCCGTCTGGGTCGTAGACAATGGGAATTGGCGCTCCCCAGTATCTTTGCCTAGAAATCAGCCAGTCGCGGAGTTTGTAGGTGGTAGTTTTTTGCATTAACTCCGGGAAAGCCTTTGGAATTGCATCCATAGCTTCCTCAGAAGTTAAGCCATTAAAATTACCAGAATTAATCAACACTCCATAATCTGAGTATCGAATATAGTCTGTATACCAACTATTTTTTGCTAAAAATATCCATAAATCTTCCTTGATTCTTAGTTCGTCATTGTTGGCCTCCAAAAGAGCATTTATGTCCTCGGTTATAAAGTCTTTTGTAGCTTCCTGTAGGGTAGACATATAGATGTTAGTCGGGTCTTGCCTAATGATAAAACCAGACTCAAAACCAATCTGTTCATTCCAAAAACCATATTCTAAATTTGAAATAATCAAGTCTTCGTAAGCATTCCAAGTTTCTTTTGTTTCGGGGAATTCTAATTTCCGATCACCAGACGGCATTCTCTCAACTATTTTCACGCCAATTTTTTCTAAGCTCTCGTCACTGATTTTCGATCCGCCCATCAGGTAGCTTCGCGCAGGCAAACCTTTTTTTGCAACTACTCTCTTGACAGGCAAATTATGTTTAACGGCGAACAGCCAATCTCTCTCATCATGGCAAGGCACACCCATAACTGCGCCCGTACCATATCCAGCTAGAACATAATCTGCAACAAAGATTCTTATTTTGTCCTGATTGACTGGATTGATTGCAAAAAGACCGGTGTCTTCGCCTGTCTTATTTTTTTCCCCAATCATTCTCTCTTCTTCAGTCCTCTTTTTAGAATTTTCAATATACTTTTCAACTAGAGGTAATTCGGTTGATCCAACCTGAGCTAAGAGATCTAATTCAGCAAATTTTTCAGGAGAAACAGCAATAAATGTGACTCCGAAAATAGTATCTATTCTTGTTGTAAAGCATTCCAGCTGGGCATCACTATTTTCAATTGAAAATGTAATTTGCACTCCCTCTCGTTTCCCAATCCAGTTCAACTGCTGCAGCTTCGTCGCTTTTGGCCAATCGACCTGATCTAAGCCAGAGATAAGCTCATCTTTATAGTCAGTGATCTTGAAGTACCACTGTTTCATTTCCTTCTGGATGACCTCACTGTCGCAGCGCTCGCATTTGCCCTCAACAACTTGCTCATTAGCCAGAACCGTCTGACAAGACGGGCACCAGTTCACCTGACCAGTGCCTTGATAGGCCAAACCTTTTTTATAAAGCTCTAAAAACAACCACTGCGTCCATTTATAGTAGCCAGGGTGGGAAGTAGCGATCTCGGACTTCCAGTCATAAGAAATACCGACTCTCTTGATTTGTCTTCTGAAAGTATCGATAGCGTTTCGAGTCGTCTCAGCAGGATGAACCCCAGTCTTGACTGCGTAGTTCTCGGCAGGCAGTCCAAAAGCATCCCAACCAACGGGGAAAAAGACAGTTTTGCCATGCATGCGATTAAATCGAGCCAGAATATCGAGAGCGGTTTTACTCTCAACGTGACCGACATGAAGACCTTGACCAGATGGATAAGCGAAAGCGAAAAGTAGGTACAAGCTTTCCTTATTAGGATCGGCTGTAGCCAGGGTATCTTGAAAAAGCCGTGTTTCTTCCCAGACACCATGCCAGTGCTCTTCTATCTTTACGTGATCATATTGAGTGTTTTTTGCCATAATTTCCCTCGACTTAGACAGGGTTGACTATATCACAGCTTGAGGAGAACGACACGGCTGTATACAATGGAGCTGTGTCACCGCTTTCTCACACTGTCTCGCTCATCCTCACCGTACTTCTAGCCTATGTCTGGCTAGCTATTCCAGCTCTCGAGCCCTTCGCCTTACAAGGATTCGCTGTAGCTATCCTTCTATTCTTAATTCTCAAGCGCCTACAGAAAGCAAAAGCTTGGCATATTTTGCCCCAACATGGTTCTCTCGAGATTACTCTTTTAACTTTCGCCTTTCTGATTCTTATTGGTGCTACAGGTGGCATTGACTCGGCATTTTTCTCTTTGAGTTACTTATTGTTATTTTTCCTGGCCCTAACTACAGAGGTTCCAACTGCTATTGGAGCAACTGTTGCCATTATGTTGTTTTACTATGGCCTCTCGGGAAACTTTGACATGAGTGCCTTGGAAACCATGGCCGGCCTGCCACTTGGTTTATTAGTTTTTCTCTTTGCGAAGTCGCAGTACGACGAAGCTCATCTCTCTAAGGCTCTTCTAGTCGAAGAGGAAAATGAACTCGAATTGGCCACCACAGAAGCTTCTGTCTTGGAAAAATTTGTAGGTGAGTTTTTAGAACCACGCCTGACTGCTCTAGAAGAAGCTGGCGACTCACTAACCCCAAGTGAAATTATTACCCAGCTCGGCCTCTTGCGCTCTGAGATTACTAAACAGCTCGAGAGATTGAAACCAAAAGAAAAATAGTATGTCCTCACATACCCTGCCCATTCGCACGGTTTTCGCCGGCATTTTCGTTGCTTCCATCTGGGTAGGCTTTCAACTAGCCATCGCTCCTGCCCAGGCAGAAAGACTTGAATCGAACTCATATGTTATTCAATTCGGGAATTTTAACGTCACTGCAGGAGAAAAAGAATCTACTTCCTATAAAGTCACTGATACCGTCGGTCAAACTGGCGCCGGACCTTACGGCCAGTACGGCGTTTCGAGTTACTTCATTGGCGGCGGCTTCCAGTACATTTACCAGATTGACGAGTTCAGCTTCAGTATCTCTAAGCTTCTCATTGATCTCGGCGAGCTTTCTCCAGGAGCACATAACAGCGATAATCTCACCATGACCATAAATACCAGAGGAGCGGGTGGCTATGTTATCTATGCTTATGAAGCAGCGCCACTCAGCCTCGAGACAGACGCTGGTATCACCATCCCGGATACGATTTGCGACAGTGGTACTTGTGACGAAACAGCAGCGGGTCTCTGGACAAATACCGCTGTCGGCGGCTTTGGATTTAACGTCGCTGGATCAGATGCCGAAAGCGACTTCTTAACTACCGATCACTTCAGACAGTTTGCTGACCGCGCTGGAGCAGAAACCATGCAGCCTATCGCTTCGTCCGTAGACATAGCCAGAGATCAGGTGGCGACCGTCACCTACAAGGCTGGAGTCGCAGCTGGCTCCCAAGCAGCTGGAATTTATCAGACCTCGACAAGTTTTGTCGCCGTGCCAGGATATTAATATGAAAATAAGAACTTTCGCTAATATCTGCTCGTTGGTTACTTTTGCATCTCTAAGCTTATTAATGGCAAATAAAGTTGGCGCCCAATCCAACACTGGCATGACCATCACTGTCACCCCCGCCACTGCCTATCTGAAAATCTTGCCTGGAAATCGCGAAACCCACACTATTACTATAGTTAGTCAAAGCAGCCAGGTTCTGGAAATCACTCCTAAGGTCGTCGACTTCAGACCAGATGGCAAGACAGGGCAGCCAATCTTATCTGACACCACTGATTTTCCCTATCTAGTCGATGGAACTAACCATTTTCCTCCAATAATTCTTCAGCCAAAAGAGCGGGCTCAGCTTACCCTAGCGTTTAATCCTCCCGCTGGCTCTCCAGACAAAGAGTACCCGATGTCAGTCATCTTCACCGCCCGCCCCGCCTCTGCACTAGGTGCGGCAAACTCTGCTAGCGAAATATCAGGAGCCGTGGCTAGTAACATCATTGTCCTGATCTCAAAAGAACAGGAGCCACCCCCACAAGTCTCGATTAAAGACTTCGGTACCTTCAGACTTGTAGATAGTTTTGGCCTGATTTCATTGAAGCCCGTGGCCGAGAACGAAAGCTTCGCTGCCATTGTCGCCTCTGGCAGCGCCACTATTAAAAACTGGCAGGGCAAGTCTCTGGCCGAGTTCCCTCTCTACCCAGATAGCATTCTTGGCTTAAGCACCAGAGAGCTCAGATCTTTTATTATCGAAAACACTCCGGGAAATGAGTCAGAGCCCCAGCTCGTTCCAAAACCATTTCAGTTCGACAAGCCATTTTTGTTCGGAATTTATCGCATCGGTTTAGTACTCAATACGGAGACGGCAGAAATTACCCTGATTGCTCTACCATTTTCAATCATTGTGGCAATTTTAGTTGGAGCTGGAAGTTATGGAGTTTATCAAGTGATCACAAAAAGGTTGCGGGGGTAGTTAATTTTTTGATCTGAGGATGATTTTTAATAAACTCAATTAGTTGACTGACTATTTGTCTTTGATTTATTGGTAAAAACTTAAACAAGTCATTTTCAAGCTGTTTTTGTTTAAAGTCATTTAAGGCATTTAAAAGATCGTTGTAGTTAAACTTTTTATTTATTAACTCTAACTTTTTGTTTACCATTTTCATATCAAGTAAGGTTTGAATATTTAATAAAAACCAGATATCGTAAATATCACGCCCCTTTACCCTTTGAAATAATGTTCTTATTTTTTCGGCAAGAATTTCTTCGGCTGAAAAAACATTTATAAGTGAATAAATTTGTATGGGTAGTTCAGTTGAAATTGTCTTTTTAATTTCGTCAATAGAATTTTCTCTAAATGAAAAGTCAAGTTTAATGGTGAGTGGCATACTTGAAATATCAGATTTAAAATAAAGTTTTGCACTGAATCCTTGAAGGGTATTTAGCTCTTTAAGCTCAATATTGTCTACTAATTTAGACGTATTTGTTACTACCTTGTTCAAAAGATTTCGAATCTGGTCTACATCTAATTTGGCATTAAAGTCTAAGTCTTCTGAAAACCTGGGCGAGTTATAAAGCAACCTTAAAGCTGTACCTCCTTTAAAGGTTAATTGCTTAGCCTCTTTTTCTTGAAATAAATAATTAAGAAATACGATTTGAATATACTCTCTAAGTACGGTGTATTGATCAATTTTGTACTTTAATGAATATCTGGCTAGTGTCGATTTATCAATCATTAGTAATTCTCCTAAATTTATTAATCATGCTTTCGTCTGTTGTTTTTAAAATCATTAATTCTAAGTTTTTAATATCTATTGTACTTAAGTCTAGATCTTTAAAATCAATTTTTACTAAACCTTTAAGCGAGAAATATATTGAATCAAAAAGAGCTTTTTCTGGTGTTGCAATTAAAAATCCATCAACCATTTTATATCCGGTAAAAAATTCACTCTTTACTTGACTATATTTATATTCTTTTTCTGAAATTTCATAAATATTTGACTTTTTTGTTGTAATAGAAGTAATTGTATATACAAACTGAGAAAGAATGCCGTAGTAAGACAGTGCTGATTCAAGACTGATATAAGAAGGATTGTAAATGTAATTTGCAATTTCAAAGTCGGTTGGAACAGAATTTACTACTTGGTATTTACCATCTATTAGGGTTTTTAAGATATTTTTGTCAATTAGTCGCTTAACGATTTTATATAGTGTGTTTGGATTGGTTACACCAGTTAACACGGTTAAATAGGCATAATCAACAAATTTTACTCCAAATTTTTCCAATTCTTTATAAATTGAAAGAGTAGACGTTTCCATAATTAGTATTATTACATACCAATATCGGTAGTGTCAACTACACTACGCAACAATCACAATTTCATACACTGATTATTTCACTGTTCACCCCCCCCTTGTATTCTAAAAAAAATGTGTCTACACTTGATATCAGCATGAAAATTTCTCCTTTATTTCGTAAGTCTCTAGTTGGCGTTGTTGTAATTGGTGGACTTGCTGTCGCTAGCGTTATTGGTAGAGAAAGCTATTCTGCTAATTTGACGAATGTATCGGTGACTCTTTCGAATTCGAGACTCTCATTTAAAGGTAAGTTGGCAGCTGGACACACCCTCGGAACTTCACAAATAACAATTGGCACAAGTGGCGTCCCTTCTATTAGTACTGAGCATTTATACGCGGGACAAAATGTACGAATTGGAGAGCTATATAGTATGGGAAGTTATACAGTTACTGAAGTTCCCAATGGCTCTACCACCACTTTTACCATTGGAGCTAATACCTTTGGAGACACCACTCTACTCGCTGGTGACTTCGACACCGGCGATGATGTTATTGCTAGTCAATCTGGATCAATGACCGTTGCCTTCACAACTGCCAATGCTATCGCAAGTGGAATTTTTCAGGTATTAATACCTTCAGCAACAACTGTTGGAGCCGATGGTATTCCAGACCCTGGAACATTTGACTTTGGCACTGCAGCACCTACCGTCACTTGCCCAGCCGATGTGGGCTCAACCTATGACTTTACAGCTGGAGCAGCCACTGCTTCCGCCGTATTAATTGGATCTCAGTGGTATCACTCATACATTTGTGCATACTCGGGAACAGGCGCCGTTGGAACAAGTTTTTCCACCATGACGATAAGTAATATTATCAATCCAGCTCCAAAAGATGCTGGCGATCCCAATCCTCACGTAGTCGGAACAGCTGACACCTACAAGCCAATTATCCGCCATCTAAATAACGCTACTACACCAATAGACACAACTACAATTTCAATCGGCGCAATTGAAGCAGTCAGGGTTACAGCCACGGTTGCTCCACAAATTACGTTTAGTATTGCTGGAACAACAGCGGGTTCGTACTGTGGATTAACAACTACTGTCGATACGGAAGCCACAGCAGTTCCGTTTGGAGAACTTATTCTCGACACATTTGCTTCTGGCGCTCAAGCTCTTACTGTATCTACCAACGGAGCTGATGGATATTCTGTGACAGCAATTGAAAATGACCAATTATCAAGAAATAATACTGCGTGTACCGATGATGGTGTTGGCATCGCAAACTGCATCGTCGATACACTGGGCGATCAGGGTGGTATGGGCCACACAGCAACAGCATATGAAGACTGGACTGTTCCAACTAATAATGGCTTTGCTTACACGCTCGAGAATGTAGATGCTGCTGCTGCTGCGTTTCAATACTCTACGACCGCAGGTGCTTGCGCAGACGCAGGAGACTGTTATAGACAATTTGCAGATTTATATGACTCCACTCCACAAGATCCTGTAGAAATTTTCTCCAGCACTACTGTTGCTGATCTTGAAACAGTAAATGTGTGTTATAAAATCAGCATTGATTCTGTCCAAGCCGCCGGCGAGTACGAAAACTACATCACTTACACAGCTACGGCGAACTTTTAGAAAAAATATATGAAACAACTGCCTGCCACTTTGACAAAAACTCTCTCGGTTATTGCTCTTGCCTCTTTTTCAGCTCTCTTTATTTCTAACTTAGCCTTTGCTCAAAACGCTCCCAGCGCCATGACTATTACCGCTATCCCTCCCCGCCTCGGTGAAGAAGGTATGCTGCGATTAACACCAGGTGAAAAAACACAAACAGATGTCAGAGTGAGAAACTCAACAGATAAAGCCATCACAATCGATTCTTCGGTCATTGATTTCATCGTCGGTGAAGATGGCGTCACCCCAATTCCTCTTGAGGGATCTGAAAATATTGATAACCGTTGGAGTCTTAGCTCTTGGGTCGCCTTAGTTCCAGGCCAACAAGTTGTTCAGCCAAATGAAACTGCCGGCCTAGCAGTTGTTATCGATACACCAATTGACGCCCTTCCTGGTGGTCACTACGCCATGATCACCCATCAACCAGTGTCTGGTGCTCTTGAACTAGACGGTAACGGAGCTGGATCTGGAGTAAATCAGCGCGTTGGCACTCTTCTTTACGCCATCGTTGAAGGACCTATCCAAGAATCAGCCTTCGTCCGCAACTTCACCTTCCCAAGCTGGTCAGAATTCGGACCAGTTCCTTACAACTTTGTAGTTGAGAATGGCTCTGATGTCCATATCAGACCACAGATCGCTATCGAGATTCATAATTTATTTGGTCAAAAAGTTGAAACAATCACACAAGAAACCAAGAATATCTTTCCTCTCGATAGAAGAAGCTTCGAGGGCCAATGGAATCGCATCTGGGGCTTTGGACCATACACTGCCAAGCTCGTCATGAGTTACGGCGCTCAAGGAGCGGTGGTCATCGCTAAAACTAGCTTCTGGTTATTGCCAATCAAACTCATGATCGCCATCGTCACCATGCTCGGTATCTTCATCATCGCTGGTATGTCGATCAGACGACACCTTATGCACA
>Ga0210021_1000977_pt1 | contig 29918 bp, 20 predicted proteins | sample CryGeymeta201517_FD_183981 | JGI IMG/M metagenome (GOLD analysis project Ga0210021, IMG submission 183981) | Groundwater microbial communities from Crystal Geyser aquifers in Utah, USA - Crystal Geyser metaG 2015-17 (SPAdes) (version 2) | ecosystem: Environmental > Aquatic > Deep subsurface >... | reverse complement strand
GTTAACTATTTTTAATGCTTTTGCAATTAATCATACTCAAGCACAATTGCCTGGTGTTCCTCAGCCTGTTATAGTTGTAAACGATGTTACTGCTGAGGTGGTAGATACTAGGAATTGGCTAAAAAAATCTTGGGATTATTTGAAAAATAAAACAGCCACCATTTTGTTTCAAAATACTATTCGTAATATTATTAATGATTTAGCTAAAGACGCTGGCACTTATGTTGGTTCTGGGGGGCAAGGGCAAACAGCTTTAATGGTTACTGAAAAATGGGGTAATTTTTGGCAAAATGTCGGCGATAAAGCAGTCGGTGATTTTATTGAAACCTTTGCTAACACTGTAGTTAATGATATTAGTGGTCGTTCTACAAGTAATGAGGCTAGAGCTAATTGTGATGCTGAGTGGCAAAAGTGTCTGATTAGTGAAACAGCCACACAACAAGAATGTAATGATCGACACGTTAAGTGTTTAAGTAATGCTAGCGATAGTTTTAGTGAAGTTGATTGTAATGATCTAGTTAATCGTTGTCAAATAGGATGCGCTAATAAAGAAGGGGATTTTAATTGTTATGATAATTGCCAGGCACTTGGTGATAGTTGCGGTAAAAATCGTAAATCACCAATGTTAGGTAAAAACGCTAAAGGTTCGCCTTTGGTCGGCATAAACATGTGTAATCCTAGCTTTGATGTTGATGTTGCCATTGCTATTGGCCTCGGATTAACCCAGTATAATCAAGAATATCAGCCGGATTGTAGTTTTAGTGAAATGGTTAGTAATTGGCAAACAGAGGTTGATCGTATCCGCAGTCTATCAGCTAAAGATTATTTGAAAAAACTATCGACTAATTTTAATCCGTTAGCTAATGATTTGTCAGTCGCTTTAGAAGTTAGTCAGCGTTTAGTACAATATAAAAATAGTCAGGTTCTGGTTTCAGAAAAGGAAACCATTGCTAATAAAGGTTGGCTGGATGTTCGTAATTTCGCTGGCGATTTAACTGGTACACCTGGCGAGGCCGAGGCTAGAAAACAACTAACCGATCAAAAACTCTGGGATAATTTAGGCACCGTAACTGGTGATATTTTAGTCGATGCAGCTAATATCTTTTTAAATCAAGCTGCTTTGGTCGGTTGGCAGACTTTAATGGGAGGGATTAACGAAAGCGAATTTGTTAATTTAGCTGATTATCGTGGTCATGGTAGTAACCGCCAGGCCATTGAAGCTAAAATCAGCCGAATGACCGAGCCGGTTTTTTCTGAGCCCGGTCGCCTTAATGTTTTATCAGATTTAAGCACTTGCTCTAATCCTAAAAATCCAGGTCCAACCGAGTGCGTTATCAGCACCCGTTTTGGTGATGCTATCAACTCCAAGTTAACCGTCATCGACGCTGTTAATAAAGGCTGGCTTATTGGTGATCAACCTTTTGGCTTTACTTCACTAGGTGAAGACACTATCCCTTATGATCAAGGCTATCCTTATCGTTCCATGTTAATTTTGCGTAAATATCGAATTATTCCAGTTGGTTGGGAATTAGCCGCCCAAAAGATTCAATCTATGTATGCTGGTAATAATTTAGCACAAGGTCAGACTCTGACAGTCCTTAACAATAGTGTACCCCAAAGACCAAGCGGCATATCATTAAAAGATATGTTGGCTTGCTATGCCCAAAATGATGATATCACTGGTTATTACAGTGACTGGTGTGCTGGTTTAGTTGACCCTTACTGGGTCTTAAAGCTACCAGATTATTATTGTGCTGCTCGTGGTTTTGGTGCTTATTTACAACAAGATCCTTCTTCTCGCGAGACTGGTACTCGTTATTGTTCTTCGGATGCCGGTAAAACAGTTGCTAAGGTTGATGGGCAAGAAGTTTCGTGTATTATGGCTGATGATTGTTGTACTGAAGGGGAATTAACCACTAAACAAAATCGTAAAGATTTTAAATGCTTAGCTGATTGTACCTATGTCCAACGCCAATTAGTAGTTGATCGTACGAGTGATTATTGTGGGGATGAACGATCTTGTATTAAAACCGGTAATGATGGTTCTTGTCAATTCTACGGGTACTGCACTAAAGAACGTCGTGGTTGGCTATTTAGTCAAAATAAAAGCGACACCGAGTGTGCTCCTTTATCTAACACTTGTACCGCCTATCGTTCTGCTACTGGCAAGGCTGTTTATTTGTTAGCCAACACTTTAGACTTTGCTCAGTGCGATGAAAGCAATGTTGGCTGTACTCGCTATGCTACAACCGGTAACTACACAGCTAATGTTGATAAGATTGATTGGGTTGCCAACAATTCAATTTTCTTAGATAAAAGTGTGGTAACTTGTCGTAATAACGAAGAGGGGTGCCATCAATTTATTCGTTTCAATGATGATTTAGGGACTAATTTAATTGGTGATGGTAGTTTTGAAGCGGTTGATACTAAACGCTGGTCCGCTAGTGGAGCAGTGGCCATTAAGGGACAGACTGGCGTGGTAACCTACCAAGGCTTAGGATCTCTCAATCTTGGTAGTCGAGGTGTTTATTATGGACCAAGCGATAGTAGTTTAATTCCAGCTGGTTTTAATTTTGACCTAGACCGTCTATACACTTTATCCGCTTATGTTTATGTGGTTAGCGGGCAAGCAGAAGTTGGTATTGGTAAGTCGGGGACCTCTCAAGCTGAAAAATTATTCTCTACCACTGTTAATAGTTGGGAGCAATTTACATTAACAGTTAATAATAATTTTGAATTAAATGCTGATTCTTTCTGGATTAAACCTTCTGCTGGTTCTGAGGTCTATGTTGATAATATCAAATTTGAAGTTGGCGTAGCCTCTAATTATACGGAGTATGGTTCTAATAATTTGTCTTATCTTAAATTATTACCAAGTTATTTAGAAAAAGCTTGTTATGTTAATCCTCCAGTCGATTATAATTTACGTCCAGATGCTCCAACCGTCTGTGCTAAGTTTGTTCGTCGTTGTAGCAAAGATGAGGTTGGTTGTCAGTTATTTATTGATGTTAAAAATCAAGATAAGATTGCCGCTAAAACTAAGCCGAAAGATGTTTGCCCTAAAGAATGCGTAGGTTTTGATACTTATATCCAGCGGGCCAATACTTTTTATGAGGCACGGGAAGAACATTTTATCCCAGCTACGACCAAAACTTGTCGACCTCAAGCCACTGGTTGTTCTTTGTTTGTTAATTTAGATCGGGTTAAAGAGGGCGGAGAAGAAAATGAGTATTATGCTAGCTTGCGTCAGTGCATGGCTAAATCTGAAGATTGTGGAGAATTTTATACTTGGGAAGGCTCGGCTGAGACCGGTTTCCAATTAGTAGTTTACAGCTTAAAGGCTAATCAATCTACCAAAGGTATTCTAGATCAACCAGCTACGTTAGATGACGATAACACAGGTGATAGTATTGATACTGGTTTGTGTGATTCAACTATTTTTGCTTTAGCGCCTGACAGTCCTGACTATAACCCTGATTGTCGTCAGTTTTATGGTAAGGATGGTCATGTTTCTTACCACTCCTATAAAAAAACTGTCAGTTGTGCCGATAATTGTCATCCTTATCGTATTGCCAACCCTAATGTCAGTTCTCAAATCAGCAATGTTTCAGAGTGTACGGCAGCTGATGGTCATTGGCGTAGCGATACTCTTGATTGTGTTGTCTGTCGTGGTGGTGGGGTTTGGCAAGATGAACATCAATCTTGTATTTACATGGCTATCCCGGGTGAGGGAGTTAAATGTAGTGCCGCTGAAGCTGGTTGTTCTGAATATGTTGGCAATTTTGGCAATAAATTACGCATTTTATTTAATGACACTTTTGAAAAGGGCTTAAATAATTGGGGTCCCTCTACCGATCAAGTTACTGTGGCTTCCGAAGCGGTGGTTCAAGGCGGGCATTCCCTACAAACCTCTGGTAATTTTTTGGTAAAAAATGTTAGCGGCGTAAAAATTAGCAAAAAATACGAACTATCTTTCTTGGCTAAGACTAACACCCCTAACCTTAGTATTAGCGATATTTCTTTTAATGCTGGTTCACTTACCGCCGATAATTTAATGTTCGGTAAGAATATTAGTTTAACAGCTGATTGGCAAGTTTATAAATTTGCTATTTCCGAGATTACTCGTGATGATTTAGATAGTCTTGTTATTAGATTTAGTGATAATGCTAGCGGTGTTTATTTAGACAACCTTAAATTATTAGAAGCCGACGATCGTTATTATCTAATTAAAGATTCTTGGGTCACTCCAGAAAGTTGTAATCAAGATCACCAAGGCAATCCATTCCCGTTGTATATGCTTGGTTGCCGTCAATATAAAGATGGTAATGGTCAAGATCGTTTCTTGCGAAGTTTTGATGCTCTTTGTCAAAGCTCGGGTGTGGGTTGTGAAGCTTTGTTAGATACCCATAATTCTAAAAACTTTGGAGCTCAGATTTTTAATGATACTAATAAAGATGGTCTTTGTAATGAACCGGACTGCGTTAATGTGCCGGCTGATAATGTCACTTATGTAGTTTATGATGAAGCTAAAAAATGTGATTCAGCTAAAAAAGGTTGCCAAAGACTAGGTGCTTATAATGAAGAAAAATTGGCTTATAAAGATGGCTATTGGTTAAACAATCCTGATACTTATGCTGAAAATCTTTGTAAGACGGTTGATGTTGGTTGTGTTGATTGGTTGGATAGTAATGGCGGAAAAACTTATTTCAAAGATCCGGGTAATAAGCTTTGTGAGTTTAGACAAGTAGATAATAATTCCGATTGGTATCAAAAAAGATTGTCTTATTGTTTTGCTGAAGCGGTTTTTGCCAGCGAAGATATTTGTAAACAAGCTTGTCCGGAAAGCGACACTCAAATCTGCCGTCAAGACGATAAAGCTGGTTGGCATTGCGCCAGTCAGGGTACTTGTTCTAATAAAGCTGATTGTACCAGCAATAATCAGTGCTTATTAACTGGCAGTAATGTTAAATGTACTCTGGATACAGATTATGTTGACGCGGACGGTAATCCTAAACAGTATTTACAAAAAACCGTCGGCTTAGGTGTGGTAGCTGACAAGAGCCAACCAGTTGGCATGAAGGCAGACGGTTGGGCCGGGGCTTGTGGCCAAGCACAAGATACTTGTACAGAATATATCGATCCTGAATCTCGTATTAGTTATAATTTGATTGCTAGAGATACTACCATAAAATTGGATTACGACAAACTATACATCTTGAAAGCCGGCAATGTCGGCTCAGCCAATATCACTTGCCCAAATCAAGAACTACAAGTACTTGGTGCTGATAATTTATTGCGTGCTGTTAGTAATACTGTTACTACACCGCAATATTATAGCGAAGAGTTCTATATTAGATCTCCTCGTGTCGCTAGCGCTAGCTCTGTTGCTTGTACAGTCGGCGGTAATTACGCAGAACTGAAAGAAGCTATTGTTTCTTATCGCTTAAAGAAAACCCTCGGGACCGAAAGACCTAATGAAATAGATTTTGTCAAAGGCCAAATCTTGTTTAATGAAAGATCTTTTGTTAATGGGGTTATTCAAAATGTTGTCTATCATACTGCGGCCAGTCCTGACAATTCAGCTCCTAAGGCCGGTGAAACGCCACCGGGTAATAATGCTAATATATTGTTAAAAGTCGATCCAGACCGTAGCTGCTCCGAATGGTTGGGTTGTAAGAGTTACGGTATCAACCCTCTTAATGACAAAGAAAAAATTTGTTACGAGCGAGCGGTTTGTGATCGTTTAAATGATGCTGGTGAATGTGTTAATTTCTTAGACAAAGAAGCTCAAAATCAAATCTACCCCACTCCTTTAAATGATATTGCTAACCTTTCTGGTTATAGCAAGGTTGGTTATAATGGTAATAATTTAGAAGCCGGGCTGTATCCTTTGGGGGCGATGACAGAGTATGGCGATGGTTTAGTTAAGTTTGATGGTAGTTTTGAAACTAAATTTAATACTGGTTTTTATAATGTTAACAGTGACGGTAAGACTAATTCGGCTATGGCTCCCGTAATTCGTGATATTGCCGTGATTCAAAAAGAATTGGGTTATGGCAGTTATAAACAAGTCCCTGACGGTCAAGCTATTGGTAAGACTACTGGGTGCGTAGAGCGTGAAATAGATGGCGTGGCTGGCTTAAATTATGTCGCTTCGGCTTATATTTTTATCCCTTTTGGTGCCCAGGCCACAATCTCTATTGGCGGTAGCACAATAGGTAATTGTCCTCTAAGCCAAGGTTGTAATAATGGTTTTGCGGTGATAGCTACGACCAATAAAGTTAGTCAATGGGTTCGTTTGTCTGGTAATTTCCAAATTAAAGATGGTTATAACGACACTAAGATAAAATTAAGATTATGTGCTAAAGGTTCAATGTATTTTGATGATGTTCGTATCGCCTCAGGTTTACATGTTAGTGATAATCAATATTTGCATCCTTCTTGTCGTCTTTACCCAGAACGTGATTCCCTGTCTTGTGATTATTTTAATGATAGCGGTTTGCGCAAAAAAGGTTGGGAAGGTTATTGTTTAGAATATGATCCAAGAAACCCTTCAGTTTGCCTACTTTGGTACCCATTAGATAAAGTAAGCTCCGAAGAGTTTGAAGAGGGAGCCGCTTTAGATATCCCAAGTGACTTATATTATTGTATAGACGCCGAAGATCAGTGCCGGGCAGAAAATCTGGTAGAACCAGAGTTTGCTTGTAAAACTTTTATCAAAGTAGATAAAAACAAATATTGGTATTCTCGTATCCTGTCAGGCTCTAGTTATAATATTCCTCGAGGTTTATTAACTGGCTTATTTGGACCGGAAACTGCTATTAAGCAGTCTAAAATTGATTTTGGTGTAGATGGTAAAAATAAACCGGGTGGTTATAAAAACTTTGATCTAAATCAATCAGCTGGTTCTGGATATTATGGAGCTTATCTTTCCAAAACCGAGCTAGCTGACAAACAAGCCACTATGGGCATTACCGGCTCTAAGACTGATAAACGCTTATATCCCTTCGTGCCTTATTTTGGCACCAGTTTAGGCGGCAAGGATGTTGGTGATCCGAATCGTAACGCTTTGTGTATGGCCACTATTGATGACCAGAAACGTGATAAGCCTTATATCTTAGGCAACGATGAAGGCAATGGAGGAAACGTCTCTTCGGAGAAAGCATCAATAGGCCCTTATGATGATTGTTTTATCCGTATGCAGGGTGATAATTATGACGATGGGGCTGATAGGAATTGTGGCAGTGGTTTTGATCAATGTTGTAATTGGGACGCCGATTTACAAAAGTGTTCTGGTTTTAGAGGGGCTATGTATTCTTGCACTAATGGTAGTAAGCTACCCGACCCACCTTATATGACATGTTTGTCCAAAGCTTGTGTCAATGAATACGGGGATGATATGTGTAAAAATAAAAATACACCACGAGGATCTTTTAGGTTTACTAGCATGCCATATAGATATGCCATGCCTCCTGTAGCTGGCGATCTTGGCACTAATTGTACTATTTGGAAAGATGATAAAGGAATGATGTTATTTACAGTGAGTGATGTTTCGAATAATAATGGTAATCCGGTTTGTTTATTTGACTGTGTTAATCACACTAAATCTTTTTATGTCTCCGACAATAAAGATCGAGCTGTTTATGCTGTCAATCGTTTATTTACCAATGTAGATTCCACTAGCTGTTATCGTTGGAATAATGGGGCTTATGTTCCAGATGCTAATTGCCCAGAGGTTCAATCAAGCTTTCAAAAGCCAGATGACCAATATTTTAAAGCTTGTAATGGCCCTAGACCAGTCTTCAATAACAATAATTCTACGGCTGACCTCTGTTATATTAGTCCAGTTGTAGATGGTGTTAAAATTAACCTCCCTAAAGTTGGTGCTGATTCTGCTCAACAATATGTTTTACATAGTCGAGGTTGGGTACAAATTAGCTTTAATAGTCATATCGATCAAGAGCAATTACCACTTCGTGAATATACGATTAATTGGGGGTATAACGGTCGTAAGATGGTTCGTTCTGCTAATATGTTTGAGAGACCTGACCAAACTAAACCGCATATAGCTCTACATTTCTATGACTATACAAAAATAGATAATAGCTATATTGGGGCTTGTGGTACGGCTGATAACCCAGGTAAATTAATTAGACCGGCTGTCACTGTTAAAGATAATTGGGGAATGTCTAGCAACCCAACTACTGCCCAAAGTTCAACTGATTTTCCTATCTGTGTTTTATTAAAATAATAAGTAAAAAAATAATTGCTAACACCCCCAAATTTTGGGGGTGTTTTTAACTGGTTGCTCTTTATAAAATATGTTATAATACTTAAGAACAGTAATTTTTATGGACACCACGCTAAAATCAGCGTCTTTGTCTTCGGCTAATCTTACTTTTGACCAATCGCAGACCTCCCGTCTTGCTGAATTTCAGGCGAGTCAGACTGCGGATGATTTGCGTTATTTAAAGCAAACTGAAAGATTAAGACAACTTGCCGAAAATCGTTCTTTGCCTGACACTTCAGTTAATCCCAGTGGTCAATTAAAAACTAGTGAAGAAGATTTAGATATTGACAATATTGAAGAAGACCAACGTTATAGTGAACAGCGCAGACAACGTCAGCAAGCTAAGAAAAATGGCGAAAAAAGCAAAATTGGTCAAGCTTTCGATAGTGCCACTTCCAGTCTGTCTAGTTCCTTTAGTAAGGCCTTGGCCCAGGCTTGGCTTAATTTAATAGATTCTTTTGGCTTAACTTTGATTTGGATTAATGTCCATACTTTTTTAAGTTTAGTTTTAGGGGAGCATATTTTTGTCCGTTTAGGGCATGAATGGATTGATCAGTTTGGTGCCGACAAGCTTGGTGAAAATAAATTAGCTCGCCAAACAACTTATCGGGTCGGAGAGAAAATCCATCTACTAGAAGTATTACTGTTAATAGCTTTAGATCTAATAGTTTTAATTTTAATAGTTTTAAGTGTTGCGTTATTTTTGATAATTTTAGCGTATTTATCTGCTCCAGCCTTGTTGTTATACTATGGGTTGGCTCAAATTTTTTAATAAAACTGTGTTTAATTATTTCAAAATATTTATTAGTAAGACATTACTCAGTGCTAGGCTTACTAAGCATCGACGCTTTTTAGGCGTGTTTACTTTGTGTTTATTAGTTGTTGCTTTACTTGGACACAATGCTTGGGCTCTAGGTGATAATCCTGTTAGCTGGTTTGTTTATGGTACTTTAGGTGCTGCTGCTGAAGCTATTATCTGGTTTATTGGCAAGCTCCTTATTTTAGTGGTTGATGTCATGATTTCCGTAGCTCAATACAATGGCTTTGCTAATTCTCAGCCGGTGCGCGATGGTTGGTTGGTTATTCGTGATTTGTGCAACATGTTTTTTATTCTCATCTTGTTAATTATCGCTTTCGCCACAGTTTTGAGGGTTAGTAAATACAGCATCAGCAGTTTATTTAAAAAGGTTATTTTCGCGGCCATCTTTATTAATTTTTCGAGACTAATTTGTTTCTTAATTATAGACTTTGCTCAGGTGGTAATGTTAACTTTTGTGGCTGGTTTTCAAGATATTGGCGCCGGTAACTTGACTGAAATGCTTGGTATTAAACAGTTAGTTAGTATGACAGGCTCTAGCTCGGACATGAATGGTATTACTATTCTTGGTTCTTATTTTTTAGCCGTTCTCTATGCTTTAGTAGCTTTAGTCGTCATGATTGGCATGTTGTTTATGTTAATTTCCAGAATAGTTTTCTTGTGGATTTATATCATTTTGTCTCCGGCTGCTTATTTAATGAGCGCTGCCCCTGGCGGTTCTGGTTATTCCAGTCGTTGGTGGAAAGATTTTACAAATAATGTAGTTGTTGGTCCAGTGTTAGCCTTTTTTATTTGGCTTTCGGTTTCTACTTTGGGTAATGTCAGTGGCACTGATCCTAATACTGATTTTAAAGCTAGAATTGGTGCCAGTTCCTCATCCATCAAAGACGAAGGCAATAAAAGCTTTCCACCGATAGTGGGTGTTACTCAAGCCGGAACGCCAGATCACTTATATCGCTTGGCTATTTCTTTAGCTTTTTTAGTGGCTGGTTTGATTACAGCTAAAAGCACAGGCGCTGCTGCTGGCGTTGGCGTCGGTTGGGCGCATACAAAAGTTATGGGTGGAGCTTCTTGGCTCAAGAAGACAGTTATGAGGCCTGTTAATAAAGCCAAAGAAACTGCTGTTTCTGCAGCTAAAACTACTACTAAAGCTGGTTTAGCCAGCACTATTGGTATTGCTAAAACAGCTGATGCTGCTTTCGCCCGTAAAGTAACTGGCAACGAGAACCGTCAAGGCTTTGTTACTCAAGGTATTAGCTTGGCTAAATCAATTATGCCTAAAGAGGCTTGGGATCGTTTTTCGACTGGTCGCTATAATCAAAGCCAGGCTCGTTACGACGCCACTAAATCAGGTAAGCGTGTAGAAAATGGTGTGACTTACAAGAAGCAAAATGATGGAACATTCGCATCTGCTGATAAACAATTATGGCGTGATAAAAATGGCCAAGTTATTAAAGCTATGGGGGCGGGTGGTCAAGCTTTTTATGAAAATTATTATGGTTCCAAACGCAAGCGTGATCGCATTGAAGAAATAAGTTCAGCCCGCGATAAGGAAATAAAAACAGCCCGTGAAAAATACAAAAATTTGACTCAAAATGATTTAAAAAGTATGGCTAGAGGGGCCACTAATCCTAAAGAGCGAGAAGCTTTTGCGTTGGCTGCCTATGACAAAGGGCCTTTATTTGATTCTGACTTTGCTCGTTTTGCAGAAAAGGCTGTTGCTAGCTCTCCTAAGTCAATTAAAGATTTGCGAGAGTTGCGTATGAAAAATGAGGCTTTCCAGGGTTTATATAGCAACACTTCTAGTGAGATAGCCGGTTTTAAAGATGATGCCAAAAAAGGTAAAGTTAAATTATCAGAACAGGCTATTAACGAAAAGAGCAGTGCTGAAAGTTTAGCCGATTGGTTACCTCACTATGCTGATGCTATTGGCATGGAGCGTTTTAGAGCTGAAATAAGCAAGATAGATAAAGAAGATTCTCCAGAAAAATCAGCCAAGATTGCTGAGGCACTACATATTGCCGCCGACAGAAGTCTGGAAGCTAATTTTAGAGAAAAAGTTGAAGAACGTGTTAAGGTTTTAACAACTGACGAAAAAAATACTGATGGTCAGATAATTAGAGCTAAGGTAAGTGAAGCAGATGCTAGAACAATGATTCGTAGTAATACTAATGGCGAAAAAGATAGAATTTTTAAGATGTCAGTAGAAGCTGATCGCAATGGCTTTAATATGCGAGCAGAAAATATTAAATTAACCGGCAAGCTAGATGCTATGGCTTTTGTAAACCGTGAGCCTAAAATTGGTCCTAATGGCCAGCCGTTGCCTAACCAAGACTCTAAGATTAATCCAGTTTTATTACAAAAATTTGCTCAGACGGCTTCAGTTAAACAACTTTTAGGTATTGATGCAGAAGACCACACTTTAAATAATAGAAATCTACAAGGCGAAAAATTAGATAACGATGATTTATCTAATATTCTTGTTAGCAGCTTATCGGCTGAAAAAATTAAAACCATGGATCGTAGCGACACCAATCCTCAAACAGCCAGCAAGTTAACAGAAATGATGGTTAAATATCATCATCCTCAGTCTGGAACAGTTACGTTAAACTCCAGAACTGAAACTCCAGTTGATATGGATAAAGTTGAAAAAAATAAAGTAGTGCAGAACGCGTTACAGTCAATCAAGATTAATAATCCTGATATTTCTCCTAACGATGTTGGTTTACAAAACAAACTCAGAGAAGCGGCTGAAGCTGATATGAAGCAATCGCCTAAAACAGTTACGGCTCAAGCAGAAATTGATAAGGCTGTTGAAGTTGCTAACAAAAAAGAAGCAGAGCAAAAAAAAGCCGAAACTGCTTTAAAAGACTTATCTAGTGCGGCTAAGCTGGCGACTGATAATCTCAATAATCTAGTTAACAATCCTCTCAAAGCAGTCCCTAATCCTATTTCTCCCTCTGACATGGCTGCTAGCGAGCGCTATAAACAATATGAAAAAGATTTGCAATCAGCTCGTCTAAGGCAAGTAGAAGTTCAAAATAAAATAGCTTCGGCTCAAGCCCAACTCGAGATTCAAAAGGCTCAGGCTGATGCCGCTAAGCAACAATTAGCCGATATTAAAAAATCAAAGACTGAGCCAGTTAATTATTTCGACACCACTAAAGATGGTAAGCTTAAAGATTCTTCTAAAATAGCTTGGCAAAACTTCATTATCCCTAGTATTGATGTAATGGCCAACGCCAGCGGTTCAAGCGTCGGCACTAAGATAAGTCGTGCCCAACAATTAAATCCAGATATTCCGTCCATTATTAACGTTGTTAAACAACCTCAGCAAAAAACTTAAACAGCTTTATGAATTCTTTAACTAAAGAACAATTAAGTGTCTTACCTGAAGATATTTACTGGTATCTAACTTCTAATAAAGGTGACGATATTAGCTTACTTGTGGCCCGCAAATATGGTTTAGGAGCTGAAGGGATTGTACGCTTAGGTGAGCTTTTACGTCGTATTTATTTAAAAAAAATTTCTCCAGCAGAATTACCAATTATTGCCACCAGTCTTTTTAATTTGTCTGTTAGTTTAGCCAAACAGTTTGCTTGTGATTTAGCTGGCACCCGTTTGTTAGGTGTGGCCCAGTGGCTTGGTTTAGATGTTTCCGCACTGATTATTTCTTGGGGTGGTGACCCAACTAAATATCGCCCACATTGGGAGGCACAGCAATCAGCAATTGTTACAGAGAAACAAAAAGCCGCCATAGAATTACGTGATGACGATTGGATTTTAGAAAATGAAGCTAGCACTTCAACCGAAAGTCAGGTTGAGCCTGATATCGACACTAAACAGCAAGTTATTACTGAATATTTAAATAGTGATTTATTGTTTTTATTAAAATTACCAGATGAAGATTCAGAATTAATAGCCGGGTTAAATCAGGACATGATTTTTCTCTTAGGCTCTAAACCGGAGTTGTCCACCATATGGTCTTCAACTTTATTTAACAATCCAGAAATACTCAGTCGGGAAATATTAGTTTTAAATAATTCAGCTGTTGAGCCCACTATTGGTCACTGGTTGGAGTATTTTGTTCAAAGCCAGGGTACTGGGCATCTTGATGTTATAACAGCCACAACTTTTGCTACTACCGATCAGTATGCTAAATTATTAGCCCCTTTAGAATGCCATTGGTTAGTTAAGTTGTTACTGCTTTATGGACGAATAAAATTCTTTCCAGCTGGTCAGAGTGGTGATAATCCAGAATACTGGCAAATCTTTTCCATACCGGTTGAAAACAATGAACTTGTTAATTCTTCGGTCGAGAGTGGCATATTGACAAATACGACTCAAGTCTATAATCGCCCTCCGGTAGTCTTGGCTGAATTGCCGGTCACTAAATCAGCAGCATTAAAACCAGTTACGCCGTGGGTAGCACCACCAATTGCCACAGAACCAACTATCATTTCTGAGGTTACTATTAAACCAACTGTGGCTGATAACCAAGTATCCAAAGCCTTGGAATTACAAAGACAACTAGATAATTATCCTGTTGGAAGCTTAGAGCGTTTAGTTTTAGAAGAAGAATTACGCAAATATCAATAACATGCTAGAGCTATTAGAAAAATTTAAAGCCTTACCGGACAACTTAAAGAACGCTATCGGTGCGCCGGAGGTGACCACTGCTTTACAAAACTTGGAATCAAAATATCAAGTTTCTTTGGCTGTTTTTATTATGCGAGTCATGGTTAAGGAAATAGAGCCGGCCGAGTTTTTAAGTTATTTTACAGAAGAAATGAATTTAGGTTGGTCTAGCGCTAGGGAATTAGCCATGGACTTGCGTCGTAGTGTCTTTTTCTGCGTCGCGGATTACTTAGGTATCACAACTAATGAGTCGGCTTCTAGCGACGGGGGAGTTACCGCTAAGTCGGAAACTATTGCTATAAAACAAATAGAGTCTGTTGCACCAGAAGTTGATTTAATAGACCAGGCCATTAAAAACAGTCGTCTTACTTTTAGTAGCCGTAGTTTAACTGAACGAGCTAGAAATGTTGCCACCACTTATTTAAAAGGTGTTCGTAGTCGTTCAGCTAGTAAAGAAACCCTATTGAAAGCCATTGATGCTGGCGGGCTAGCTATTTTGCCAGCCGTAGCTGACACTTTTTTGGATTTTTTAGATGGGCAGGAGCCAGTCGTGTCTCCTAAACCAGCTTGGTTGTCTGGTGTCACTATGCCATTGCTTCGTGATGTGGAATATGATTTTTCTGCTTTGCCTCAAATTGCAACAATCAATAAAGAAAAGTTGTTAGCACCAGTTAGCGAGCCAATGTTAGAGATGCCAAAACGCCATAGCTCTGATATGGTCAGTGTTAAGAAAGGGCCTGATGTTAACTATGATTTTACTGAACTTAAGCCGGTTATTAAAAATGATACACTTATCGCTATAGAGCCTATGACCGCTTCAAAGACTGTTGTACAACCTGAAGTAGCCAATTCTAAACAACTAATTAACGAAGAAAAAATCTTAACACCTACTATTTTGGAACCTGAGCCAACTACTCCTTTGGTAGATTCAGTACAAACTAATTATCAGAAGTCTGACAGTGGTAAAGTCTTAATGCAAGATGTTATGGCTCGTCCTAGGGTTTATACACCAATCGATGAACTACGATATTTTACTTTAAAAAATTTGCGTCAGTTATCTCCAGATCCTGTTAAGGCAACGGAAATGATTGAGCAAAAAATCCAGGCTATTACCGAAGAAGATTTTGGTTATAAAGTAGAGGCGGTTAGTGCCTGGAAACAAAGCCCCGTCAACAGAATGTATTTATCGGTTTGTACTCAAGCCTTAAATGAAGGTTTGCCAATTATTAAATGTTTAGTTAAGCGTCGTAGTCAAGAAACAGATTTCTTAACCGACGCCGAGTTTGAAGCTATTATAAAATTAAATCAACGCCTGTCACTTCGTCGCTAATTAAGCAAAATTATGCAGCAATTTACTGTTCCGCAATTTATTGATGTCGAGGCCAAGATTGTTGGCCCCTTATCTATTAGACAATTCCTTGTTTTAATGGTTGGTGGTATTTTTGTTGTTATTTTTTATCGTATCTTCGACTTTTCTTTATTCTTAGTTTCAGCTATACTTACTATAATGCTAGCCGCTATCTTTGCTTTTACCAAAATTCGCGGTATGGATTTTCATTATTTTTTGTTGTGCTTTATTCAAACTACGGGTAAACCAATGATTCGCACCTGGAATCGTGTTCCAGAAATGGACAATCACGACGACTTAATTCCGCCTTCCGGTCGGTCAAATAATTCGCCTAGACGTTTTACCACTTCTCATCTCAATAAACTATCATTAATCGTTGACACTAAAGGTTATTATTCCAGTGAAGATGCGGGTAGTGACATTAACGTTTATAGAAAAGGGCAGGAGCCTGAAGACATGTTAATAGGATAATATGGTTAAAATTACTGGCGGTGCTCCAATAGGCGAGCGCCAGGCAATGCCTTCGGTGCAAAAATATTTGCCCATTGGCGAAATTCGTGACAATACGGTAATCATGAAAGACGGCACTCTTACCGCGGCACTTTTAGTGTCCAGTGTTAACTTTGCTTTAAAAAACGAAGATGAACAGAATGCCATCATCGGCTCCTATGTTAATTTTTTAAATAATATCAATTTTCCTTTACAAATTGTTATTCAATCTCGTGAGTTAAATGTTGAGGGCTATTTAAATGATTTACGAGATAGAGAGCGTGCTCAAACCAATGAACTTTTAAAAGCCCAGACTACTGAGTATATCGATTTTGTTGGTCAGTTGGTGTCGATGGGCAAAATTATGAACAAGCGTTTTTATGTTGTAGTGCCTTATAATGCTTTATCTGATAATAAAAAAGGCTTTTTTTCTAGATTTTTAGAATTATTTAATCCCGTTTCGTTTTTAGAAATAAAAGATGATCGTTTCAATCAAATGCGCAAAGAGCTAAGCCGCCGTGTAGATAGTATAATCAGTGGTTTAGAATCTATGGGGTTAAATGTTGCTGAACTGGATACTCAAAGTTTGATTGAATTATTTTATAACACCTACAACCCTGAGATATCAGACAATCAGGCTTTAGAAGCCATTAAAGAAATTAGAGTTAAGTAATATGGTAGATCTAAATCGCGATTCTGTAGATTATAATCCAAAATCACCAAAAGATGATTTTGTATTTAAGGATCCAGGGCTTAAAAAAATAGACAGACAAGCTGACGTCGCCAAGGTGGCTATAGAAGAAGAAATAGCTTATCGTCGAGGAGTAGTGTCTATTAAAGATTTAATAGCTCCTTCTAGTATGCAGGTAACGCCTACTTATCTGCGTTTGGGCAACAAATTTGTCCGTACTATTTTTGTTATTACTTATCCTCGATACATTGCGGTTGGTTGGTTTGCTCCTATTATCAATCTAAATTCCACTTTTGATATCGCTATGTATTTTTATCCGGTAGAAACTCCTTTAATTTTAACTCAATTACGTAATCGTGCCGGTGTTTTAGAAGCACAGATTGAATCTGATGCTGAAAAAGGAGCTGCTCGTGATCCTCTGCGCGAAACAGCTTTGAGAGATATTGAATATTTACGTGATTCCTTAACTCAAGGCACGGAGAAGTTTTTTCAATTTTGTTTATATGTCACAGTCTATGGAGATAGTGAAGAAGAATTAAATAAATTATCTGATACTGTAGAAGACATCTTTGGCTCCAGATTAGTTTATTCTAAGCGTGTTTATTTCCAAAGTGAACAAGGTTTTAATTCAACCCTACCTTTAAATCATGACGAATTGGTTGTGGCTTTTAATATGAACTCGTCACCAGCAGCTTCTTCTTTCCCTTTTGTTTCAGCCGAATTAACTTCTGATAGCGGTATTTTGTATGGTATTAATCGTCATAACAATAGTTTGATTATTTTTGACCGTTTTAGTTTACAAAATGCTAATACCGTAGTTTTCGCTACTTCTGGTGCTGGTAAAAGTTATGCAGTTAAACTAGAAGTTTTGCGTAGTTTAATGATTGGTACTGATATTATTATTATTGATCCAGAATATGAATATAAACATTTAGCCGAAGCAGTTGGCGGTACTTACATCAACATCTCTTTGGCCGGTAAGTCTAAGATTAATCCTTTTGATTTACCGCGTGCCGTCGGTGATCAAACCAGTACTGAAGATATTATTAGAAGTGCCGTTATCACTATTAAAGGCTTGATTAAACTAATGATTGGCCAGATGACTTATGAAGAAGATTCTATTATGGACCGGGCTTTATTAGAAACCTATGCTAAAAAAGATATTACTCCAGATTCCGATTTAACTAAAGTAGAACCACCAGTTATGAGTGATCTCCAAGATATTTTAGAAGGTATGGAAGGTGGCGCTAATTTAGCGTTGCGTTTAAAGAAATACACCGAAGGCACTTTTGCCGGTTTGTTTAATAGCCCAACTAATGTGGTTATGAACAATCAATTGGTAGCTTTTTCTGTGCGTGATTTAGAAGATGAGCTTCGTCCAATGGCGATCTACATCATTGTTAATTATATTTGGAATATTGTCCGCAGTGAAGTTAAGAAGCGGGTTTTAATTATTGATGAGGCTTGGTGGTTAATGCAACACGAGGATAGCGCTAAATTTGTCTATGCCCTAGTCAAGCGTTGTCGTAAATACTATTTAGGTGTTACTAATATCACGCAAGATGTTAATGATTTCTTACGTTCTTCTTACGGTCAAGCTATCGTTAATAACTCGGCTATGCAAATTTTATTAAAGCAATCCAAGTCTGCAATTGAGCAAGTTCAAAAAACTTTTATGCTTACTGAAGGTGAAAAATATTTACTTTTGGAATGCGGAGTCGGTGAGGGTATTTTCTTCGCTGGTAGTAAACATGCTGCCATTAAAGTAGTTGCTTCTTATACCGAAGATCAGTTAATTACTTCTGACCCGCGTCAAATTTTAGAGATTGAAGAATCTCGTCGTCAATTAGCAGCTGATCAAGTTCGTGAACAAACTGCTGCTGCTACTTCACAAAAATTAATCTAACTTTATGATTGATCGTCGAATCATCGTGGCTTCGCTACTAGTATTTAGTTTAGTAGCCATAGCTTTAATTGTTTATTTTTTATTTTTCTATCATTTTGGCGCTTCTCCGGCTGTTATTGATAATCCAGCCGAAGAAACAGCTCTTGTAACTAAACAAAATATTTTAACTCCAGAAAATTCTAAGCCAATTACTGATTCTAATGATGTTAAACCACCAGCCGCGACATCTGAAGAAAGACAGTCCGTTAGTTTTAAAATCGTTGCAGAAAATTTTGTAGAACGTTTTGGGACATATTCCAGCCAATCTGGTGTTGGTGGTTTAGAGGACTTACGTTTTTCTGTGACCGATAAAATGTATGCTTGGTTAGAGAGCCAATATCAGGCTCGTACCAAGGCTGATTATAAAGTCTATTATGGTTTTACTACTAGAAGTATTTCTAGCAGTGTTTTGTCGTCTAATGAAACAGCTGGCCTCGCGACCGTCTTAGTTGAAGCCAAACGCAGTGAAGATAAAGATGGAGAAGTTTCTTTTATAGATCAAACTATTAAACTTGATTTAATTAAAACTGGTAAAACCTGGCGTGTCGATGGAGTTTATTGGCAATAATTTTAATATCTTAATTGAGGCGCTGTTTCCTAAGCGTTGTTTTGTTTGTAATCGCTTAGGCGCTTGGTTTTGTTTGTCGTGTCGAACTAAATTGCCTCGTCGCAATATTCGCCAATGTTTAGTATGTGGTCGCTTTAATTATTGGCAACAACTGTGTTCTGATTGTGGTGGTCAACAACTCAATAATTTAATTGCTAGCTATAACTACAAAGTAGTAGCCATCGCTAATGGACTTAAGGCTTGTAAATATCATTTTGCGTCATCGGTTGGTGAAGAATTAGGTGAACTACTCGCTGAATATTGGCTAGCTTGGCGTGAGGAGGCGTCTCAAGCCATAGTTAAACCTCGTTGGTTTAACTCCAATTTATTAATTATCCCAATACCTCTAGCTTCCAGACGAGCTCGTTTTAGAGGTTTTAATCAATCAGAAATTTTAGCTGAAATCTTAGCTAGGAAAACTAATTATGATTTAGATAGGCACAGTTTAATTCGTCTTCATTTTAAAAAACCGCAAGCTGAGCTATCAGCAAGTGATCGTCAGAGCAATGTTTTAGATGCCTTTAAATGGACGGGTACGCCACTGAAAGGTCGCAATATCTTATTAATTGACGATGTGGCTACTACCGGTTCAACGCTTATATCGGCCGCTAAAGCTTTAAAAATAGGTGGTGCCGGGCAAGTCATTGGTCTTGTTTTAGCCCACGGCTAGTGGTCTTGACATTTGGCCTAAAATGTTTAAAATAAGCACTTCTTTCCAGTTTCGCAACGTTTGAATATTGTTAGAAAAATGTCAAATTTCCAATTCCCAATGTCAAACCAACGGGAACAAAATCCAAATGTCAAAAGTTTCTCGTGTCTCTTTTTGTTTCATTTAGTCATTTAATCTTTGATTGGAAATTGGATATTGGAAATTTGAAATTATTATTTATTTTATGGATAAACTTGATTGCCAATGTGAGTGTCATCATGAACACAAAAAAACAAGCTCTGAGTGGCTTATGGCTTTTATGGTTGGCATGGTGGCGGCCAATCTGTTATTTCATTTTTTGCCAGAAATGTTTGAAGATGGAGAGCTGTCCTTATGGTTAGTTACAGCTTTTTTAGCACTCGGCAGTTTAACTCAATATGTTTTACATCGTTTTTTACAGCCTGGTAAAAATGGTAATCAATTTTTATGGTTTCTTAATCTACACAATATTACTGATGGCTTATCCATTGGCCTAGCTTGGGCACTTAAACCAGAATTTGGTTTATCTGTAGCTATTGGCGTTTTAATTCATGACATTATTCATAAAGGCATTGCCTTTCGTTTTTTGCGTCGTCAGGGCGACAGTCTAGGTTTGGCTTGGATAAAAATCATCGCCACGCTTATTAGTATTTCAGCTGGCTTTGGTTTAGCTTATTGGTTAAAGCCGGATCAAAACTTATCTATTTTCGGTGGCGCTTTTGCTGCTGGCTCACTAGCTTTTGTAGCTTGGCTTTTAATCCAAGAAGTTTTTGGCCAACGTCCGCTAGTTCATTTTGATAAAACCAAGGGGCGATTAGTAATTTATTTTATTATTGGTGCCACAGCCATGATACTAATCTTTAGTGTTTTGGAAAGGTGGTTTCCTGGTCATTAAAACTTACTTTAATAGAAAAACCCTAAAGTTTTCAAACCTTTAGGGTTTTTCTATTGATAATAGACGATTGTTGTTATTTTTGCTAAACTACAAGTAGTAAACAGGCATTATAATATAAAATCTTATGAATCTTTTCAAAGAGTTTTTCAAAAAAATAAAAAAGTTGAAGAAAAATTAGCACTGCTTAACAGAACCAATAAATTAATGGTCGGTCGAGAATTAAAGATGGTAGAACTCAAAAGAGATCTAGCTAGATTAAAAAATCCAGAAAATCTTTCTGATAAAAAACAATAATTTTGCGATGCCTATGGTTTATGATTTGATTGTTATTGGTGGCGGTCCAGCTGGTTTAATGGCTGCGGGCAGAGCAGCTAAACTCGGGGCTAAAGTTTTATTACTAGAGAAAAATAAAAAACCTGGTCTCAAACTTTTAAGCACTGGTCAAGAGCGTTGTAATTTAACTAACAGCATTAACTCTAGGGAGTTAATTAAATCTTTTGGCAACAAGGGTAAGTTTTTATTTTCTGCTTTATCTAGATTTGGTGCCAAGGAGGTTATGGCTTTTTTTGAAGCTGGTGGAGTGCCTTTAAAAACAGAGGTTAATAATCGCGTTTTCCCGGTCAGTAATCAAGCTAAAGATATTTTAAAATATCTTTTGGCCTACCTTAGCCAATTTAAGGTTGAGACTATAACTTCTGCAACAGTGAAAGAGATAGTTAAACATCATAATTTAATCACTAAAGTTGTTCTAGAAAACGGTCAAGAGTTTAAGGCTAAACATTTTGTTTTCGCTACGGGTGGTTTGTCATACCCAACAACCGGCTCAACTGGTGATGGCTACGCTTGGCTTAAAAACCTTGGCCACACTATTGTCCAGACATTTCCGGCCCTTACTCCAATTTTAATTAAAGATAAAATAGTTAAAGATTTAGAAGGACTTAGTTTAGCTAGTGTTAAATTTACAATTATACAAAATAATAAAGTTTTAACTAGTCAAAGTGGTGAAGCCGTTTTTACAGCTTGTGGTTTAAGCGGACCAGCTATTTTTGCTTTAAGCAGTGTTGTTGCTCGCGCTTTACCACAGCTTCAACTAAGCTTGGATTTTTTACCAGATGAAAAACCAGAAGCTCTCGACAAACACCTACAAACTTTATTTTCAAAAAATAAAAATAAACAACTTAAAAATGTTTTAGCCCGGCTCTTAGCCGTGCGACTAGCGGTTGTTATTAGTCAACAATCTAAAATAAATCCAGAAACAGAAATTAATCAAATAACTAAAGCTAATCGTTTAGCTCTTATTAAATTGATTAAAAACTTTAGCTTGGAAATTACAGGTGTGGAAGGTTATCACAAAGCTATGTTAACTAGTGGCGGGGTGGCTTTAACAGAAATTGACCCCAAGACCATGCGTTCTAAAATTATTGATAATTTATCAGTGGTTGGAGAGCTCTTAGATTTGGATGGCCCTACAGGTGGTTTTAATTTACAAATGTGCTGGAGTACCGGCTACCTCGCTGGTGAAAACATTAAGCCTTGACTCTAGTATGTTATTGTGTTATAGTTTTTGTGTTAAATAGATTACAATTATGGCTGAAGAAGTAATTATCCGTTTTGATAATGTTGACTTTGAATATCAGGAAAAAAGGCCTATCTTGGATAGCGCCTGTTTTAGTTTGCGTCAAGGAGCTAAAGTAACCTTAATGGGGCAAAATGGTGCCGGCAAGAGTACTATTTTTGGCTTAATTCGCGGCGAATTAAAACCAAAAAATGGCCAAGTTTCTATCAGCAAGGATTCTACCGTTGGTACTGCTCGCCAAATGGTGGCTCGGGAAGATTTAATCCTAACCGTGGAGGAATATTTTGCCAGAGCTTTTGATCCTGTGCCACATAATTTACCTGGTCGCATTGCTAAAGTAATGGAAGTTGTTAATCTGCAAGTACCTCTTGATAGAAAAGTCGGAGAGTTATCCGGCGGCCAACAAGCTCGTTTACTTTTAGCTTTTGCTCTAATTGAAGAGCCAGATGTTTTACTTTTAGACGAACCAACTAATAACTTAGATCAATCTGGCATTGATCATCTTATAGCTTTTTTAGTAATGTATGACAAAACAGTGGTAGTTATTTCTCATGACGCTGATTTTTTAAATTGCTTTACCGAAGGTGTTATATATTTAGATATTTTTACCAAAAAAACTGAAATTTATGTCGGTGACTATTATAGTGTAACAGAAGAAATTACTAAACGGGTGGAACGGGAAGAGAAGAAAAACGCTCAATTACAAAAAACCATTCAAGATCGTAAAGAAAAAGTTAACTTCTTCGCTAACAAGGGCGGTAAGATGCGTAAATTGGCTAAGAAAATGCGCGACGAAATTGAAGAATCTGAAGAAAATATGGTTGAAGTTCGGCGTGAAGATAAAACTATTCGCGACTTTACCATTCCCGCTCAAGAGATGAATGGCAACATTGTCACTATCAATTTTGTTAAAATTATTGTTAATCATGAACCAATCGTTAAACCTAAAGAAATTATTTTGCGTAAAAAACAAAAACTTTTAATCTCTGGACCTAACGGTATCGGTAAGAGCACTTTTTTGCGATCATTGGTTTCTGGAAAAAACGACGGTGCTATGATTTTGTCGGAAGTGGTTGTTGGTTATTATAGTCAAGACTTTGCCAACTTAGATTTTGCTCAAACGGTTTTTGATTCTTTAGATAGCGCTCGCACCAGTGGTTATGATGTTCAAGATATGCGTGCTGTGGCTGCTGGATTTTTAATTACAGGTGATCTTATGGGTCATTTGGTAGGTGATTTGTCTGAAGGTCAGAAGGGGCTTTTGGCTTTTGCTCGTTTAGTTTTAATGAAACCAGGTTTGCTTATTTTAGACGAACCGACTAATCATATTAATTTCCGCCATATTCCAGTGATTGCTGAAGCACTGAATAAATATGAAGGAGCAATGATTATGATTAGCCACGCCCCAGATTTTGTGAAAGAGATTAAGATTGATGAATATCTGGAATTGGATAAGCTGGCGAAATAATCTTTATTTACAAAAAAATAAAAGTATTGTTAAATAGATGTAGGGCCTCCATCGTTCAATGGATAGGACGTAAGCTTCCGGAGCTTGAGATGTAGGTCCGATTCCTACTGGGGGCACTAAAGTTTTGGAGAGATGGCAGAGTGGTCTAATGCGACAGTCTTGAAAACTGTTGTCGGTGAAAGTCGACCCTGGGTTCGAATCCCAGTCTCTCCGCCAAGACAATTTAGTATCGGACTAGACCCGAGTGGTTAATTTATGAAAAAGAAATATGATTTACCATATAAAGAGCAGTTGGCAAGAATAACTCGTCTTAGTAAGAATCTTAAGAAATACTCGGTTGCAAGCGATGAAATTTTTGATGAGGCACTAGATGCGTTCTCCTCTTTTTTTATACAGTGTTATCATCTCGCAGATTGGCTTAAAAATAGTGGCTATCGTGAAAAAGATATATATGATTTTATTAATAAGTCTGATTATCTGTCCTTGTGTCACTCTCTCGCTAATTTACAAAAACATCAAAAAGGACATGAACACACCAAACAACAAAAGGAGTGTGATTTTTGTGATGCTGGTGGTTTTTCTGATTTTGGTATAACCACACCAATAATACGGCAATTCAACTACTTTAAAGGTGGTAAGTATGAATTTGTAATATTAGCTACAAAATTTGCACCTTTCCCTCTACCAATACTTGACCTCATTGAGAAGTGCATAGAAGAGTGGTTGCGTTTCCTAGATACCACCCCTGACCCACATACCTCATTTCAACCTCTGGAATGATGCTAAAATACCCTTATAAACATTGAGTTCACGGGTACTTAACCCGATATCACCGCAGAAAGAAACTTCCTTTTGCAGCTGGTAATTTTACACCACTTATTTCTCATGCTCTGGACAATGGTTTTCTCTCCGATCACATGCTATTCGCTAGCACAATTGCTTCAATTTTATTTTTATACAACAAAAAAAATCGGTGTCTTAGCGTAAATTATTGCAATCGTTGTCGGGATTGCCAGATTGTATGCAGGTATTCATCATGTTGCAGATATTGTATGGAGTGCAGTGATCACTATCATTTCGATATGGATTGCAAAACAACATATCCTGCCTCAAGTCGCCAAGACCAAGATGTATAAGCATTATTTTGAATCTTAAATTATATAATGAATTTTCTAACTAACATTTTACCTTCCTTGTCACACCTTGGTGTTTGGGGTTATTGGCTTGTGCTCTTGTTTTCTCTTTTAGAGTCGCTGGTTTTCGCTGGAGTCATAGTACCGGGATCAACGCTGGTTATTATGGCTGGTTTCTTGTCCTCACAGGGTTACTTGGACATCGGCGATCTCATTTGGTTCGCCGCTATAGGAGCGATTTTGGGAGACAGCATAAGTTATTATCTCGGCACAAAAGGGACGAGATTTTTCCATAACGAGAATAAGCTGCTTAAGGCCGATCATTTAGAGCGTGGCAAGCAGTTTTTTCATAAGCATGGAAGTAAGAGTATTTTCTTAGCACGTTTTGTCGGACCTCTTCGTGCTATTGTACCATTCGTTGCTGGTATTTCCGGCATGAAGAAAAACAAATTTCTTTTTTGGAACATTATCAGTGCTTTTCTTTGGTCGACGTCGCACCTTCTCCTCGGATATTTTTTCGGAAACGCCTTTACCGTTATCGAAGTTTGGTCAACTCGTGTAGGGTATGCCATTGGGGTGGCAGTACTTTTCTTGGTGCTGATCTATATCATCCGATTCATAACAGTAAAGCACGGCAGGCAGATTGCCGAATTCATCCGATCTGTTTCTACGTCAATCGGAAATGCCATATCATCGAATCCCGACGTTCAAAAATTAGTGAAGCGGCATTCGACCTTCTTTGCTTTTATAAAAACAAGAACCAACCGCAAGTCTTTTTTCGGACTGCCGTTCACTCTTATTGTCATCGGTTTTGGATATGTCCTTTCACTCTTTTTTGGCATTATTCAGGACGTACTTACTTCTGATGTAATCGTATCGGCCGATCTCCGCATTGCTAACTTGTTGGAATACCTCCGAAGCCCAGAATTTACCAAAGTATTTTTATGGATTACTCTTTTGGGCAAATGGCAGATTGTCATTGGTTCAGCAATTATTGTGTCTCTGATTTTGTGGTTATGGAAAAAGAGGGATAACATTATGTATCTATGGCTAGCACTCGTGGCCAATGGGATTTTTAGTTATCTTGGAAAATTACTAATCCACAGGGACCGTCCGCTTACTCCTGTATACCTAGAAAACTCGTTTTCTTTCCCCAGTGGACACGCAATGGTCGCAGTAATTTTTTACGGTTTTCTCGCGTACATTCTTATTCGTCACATCAAAAGCTGGAAAACTAAAGTCAATATATTCTTTGCCTGTTTGTTTGTTATCTTGGCCATTGGTTTTAGCAGATTATATTTGGGGGTTCATTTTTTGAGCGATGTGTGGGGTGGATATCTGCTTGGCTTTCTTATCCTTACGACCGTAATGGCATTGTACGAATGGAGGCAGTGGAGCAAAGGATCGGTAGAACACGAACACGTTGTCGTTACAAAAAATATAAAGTTGGCAACGGCCGGTTTGGTTTTTGTCGGTGTTATTTTCTACATAGGTTTTGCTTCGCAATATAAGCCCCCGATTGCGGTATCAGCTCAAGCAGTAATTCAAAATATTGAAGGAGGTATCAGCACATATTTTAGTGACCATAAAATTCCAAAATACTCCGAGACACTGATTGGAAATCCACAAGAACCCTTAGGATTCATTTTTCTTGCAAAAGACGACACTGTTCTCACGCAAAGTTTCGAGAAAGCAGGATGGTCATCGGCCGATCGAGTCAGTATTAAATCTATTGCAAAAATTGCAGAAGCGGCCGTATTGCGTCGCCAATATCTCAATGCTCCCATGACTCCTTCGTTTTGGAATGCAGTTGTCAATGATTTTGGTTTTGAGAAACCTACGCAATCCAACAGTGTAGACGAACGCCACCACATCCGTATTTGGAAGACGAATTTAAGACAAGACGGTCTTACTGTATATGTCGCTACCGCCAGTCTTGATACGGCAATCAAATGGTTAGTCACTCACCGCATAAATCCCGACATCGATACTGAGAAATTGTTTGTGAAAGATAGTTTGCAGTCAGCGAATACTCTTGAAGGTACGAACGAAATTCAATTTGTTGATCATATTTTGGGACAGAATTTCAGCGGTGATGATTTTTTCACGAATGGCAAACTTTATATCCTAAAGTTGAATTAATAATTCAAGGGAGCAATCCCCGCCGTTTTATAATCTTTCCTAAAAACGGCAGTGGTTATTGTGTGCGAACGGGAGGGTTGGTCAAGCACAGACAAGAAGAAAATTAGGCAAGTTAAGAAAGAATATCAAACAAGATGACGAGGCTATGGCCAAAGTCAATTTTGCCACAGACGCCAGAACCAATTTCCAAGAGGGTGATAACAAGGACAAGAAAAACATTCTTTTACAGATTGGCACGAACCGAGAGCTAAAAGACCGAAAATTAATCATTACGCCTTATAAATGGCTTATTCCCATTGAGAAAATGATTAAGCACTTAGAGGCCAAATTTATCACGCTCGAACTAAACAAAACCCCTTTAAATACAAAACAAAACGAGGCTTATACCTCGCTTTGTCGCGAACTGCGGAGAGGGAGGGATATTCGGTCACAGATAATTGTTCGTCGCCACTCACAATTTCCGCGACCCCAGCTCACCATTCCGCCTGCTGGCGGAATATGGTTCCGCTTTTCGAATCCCTCGCGCAGGCAAAGCAGTTCGCCTGCTCCTCTCCACAAATATAAAAAGCCGTCATAAATGACGGCTTTTTATATTTGCGGTGTTTGTTGGACAAAGTTCGAAACTATTTCGAGCAAAATCCAAATGATTAAAACTACTAAAAAGGACTCGGCAGGGCGAAACAATTTGTCTGGGGGAATGGATTCGCCCTGCCTCGGCTGATTTCCCGCCCGCAGGAGGGGTCTGGGGAGGAATGCGGGCGGGTTTCGGACTGGGGGTTTTCGGAAAATTCGCCGCCACAAAAAAATCATTCATATTGATTTGTTTGAAATTTTGGTGTAACATCATAGTATTAACAGATAAATGGATACTCCACTATAATGTTAATCTTTTATTGATTATATGTCAACAAGCCAAGATTTAGCAAACAACATAAAGAAATTGCGAGAAGCCAAAGGGCTTTCGCAAGAAAAGTTAGCGAGATTGGCGGATGTCGCCAATAACACGCTTATTAAAATGGAATCTGGTGAAAACCAGAATCCAACATTAGTCACGCTCAAAAAGGTTGCGAAAGCCTTTGGCGTGAGTGTTGATGATTTAATAAATTAAAATAATAATATTATGAACAACGAAGAACAAAATCAGAACAAAGCTCATACAAAGATTACTCTCGGTTTGGTATTGAGTTGGGGTCTTGGAGTACTGGCGGCGATAAGTGGTATCACACTTTTATTTTCGCAACTCCTTACGGGTATTTTGATGTTATTACTTGCAGCGGTCTTATTGCCGCCAGTGAATAAGTTTGTCACTGACAAATTACACTTCTCAATTTCTGGAGGATTGAAATTTGTCGTGGTAATTATTTTGCTCGGTGTTATTGGGACAACAATGTCCACTGATTCAACTTCTAATTCGAACACAGGCACAGTTCCAAGTGCAGAACAGGCAAACAAGACTAAGGCAGAAGATAATAGTGTGCCTAGAGAGTATAAATCTGCTCTCAATAAAGCCACTTCTTATGCCAACACAATGCACATGTCTAAGCAGGGTGTTTACGATCAGTTAGTTTCAGAATATGGCGAAAAGTTTTCGGCAGCCGCCGCACAGTATGCAATAGACAATGTAAAAGCCGACTGGAATGCAAATGCCTTAGCTAAGGCAAAAAGCTATCAAAACACTATGAATATGTCCCCAGCTGGCATTCACGACCAACTCACTTCTGCGAATGGCGAAAAATTCACGCAATCAGAGGCGGATTACGCCATTCAGCACCTTAACGATTAGTAATTATCTATTCTAAGAGGTGTAACACTTGAACCAAACTAAAATATATGAACGATAATCAAAATCACAAAGAATATAAGGGATACAACGGAACTTTAATTCTCACAGATACAGGTGTGATTATTAAGCGAGGTGCTAAAGGTTTTTTTCTTGGCGGTGGAATGTTGCGGGGAGACAAAACAATTCCGTATAGCAGTATTGTTGCCGTTCAGTTAAAAAAGGTGGGAATGACGGCGGGATATATTCAGCTCACACTCAAAGGAGGTTCAGAAGCTAAAAGTGGTCTTTTTCAATCTGCGACAGATGAAAATTCAATCAATTTTCATTCGGCGTTTGGTGGAAATAACAACGAACTTTTTAATGAAGCAAAAACTTTAATTGAGGAAAAAATAAATTCTGTTGGTATTCCTAAAAATAGCGGACTTGATGAGCTTGAAAAGCTCGCCACATTAAAAGAAAAAGGAATTATCAACGACGAAGAATTTAATGCGAAGAAAAAACAACTTCTTGGCTTGTAAAATATATGAGCATACTCGATATATTTCGCTCAAAGCCGAATACTGATAATCAACAACGCAAAACAAAAGATGAGCGAAAGGCCGAGTGCCCGTATTGCCATAAAGCACTTTCTAAAATTCCAGGAGCAAAAACTAAATGTCCACATTGTGGTGAATTTATTTTTGTTCGCACTCGGCCAAAAGATAATGCTCGCGTTGTTGTAACGAAAGAAGAAGCTGACAAAATTGACGAAGAATGGACAATCGTTGCTGGAACGCATGATATTTTTGTCGCAGAAAAAGAGGAATTTGCAAAACAAAAAGAAATTTTGCGAAAAAGATTTGGTGGCAAAGAGCCGTCAGATAACGATGTTCGGTGGGGAATATTAAATAAACAAATTATAGAACACTCCAAAAATGGCGATTGGGGGTTGTACCGAAACACAAGATTCCAAATGGCGGAAATTCTACGAGGGGAAATGAAATTGAAAGACGCTTTACGAACTTATCTTGAAGTTTGTTATTTAGACCTAAACGGCGTTCGTAATGTTGGCGGAATGAATGACCCGGAAATTCTGAAAGAATTTCCGCCATTTGATCCGAAAGAATCGGCATTTTTGGCTCCGGGCGTCATAGATTTGATAAAGCGAATTGTGCTAAAATTGAACTTGAGTAAGGACGAGGTCAAGCAGATTTTTATTGAGCACAATTCGCGAAGTGAAAAATCTTTGCGATTACCGCTTTCTACGGAACAAGCATGGTCATCGGTGGATAAAGAATTATGATTGGCGGCGAATTTTCCGAAAACCCCCAGTCCGAAACCCGCCCGCATTCCTCCCCAGACCCCTCCTGCGGGCGGGAAATCAGCCGAGGCAGGGCGAATCCATTCCCCCAGACAAATTGTTTCGCCC
>Ga0210021_1000972_pt1 | contig 29944 bp, 28 predicted proteins | sample CryGeymeta201517_FD_183981 | JGI IMG/M metagenome (GOLD analysis project Ga0210021, IMG submission 183981) | Groundwater microbial communities from Crystal Geyser aquifers in Utah, USA - Crystal Geyser metaG 2015-17 (SPAdes) (version 2) | ecosystem: Environmental > Aquatic > Deep subsurface >... | reverse complement strand
TTTTTTGGTAAACATAATTGCTGCTTTGGTGGCCTATTGTTTCTTTCCTAAGAAGCCTTCTTTAAATATAACGCCGATGGAATCTAACCAACTAACTTTATGGGCTGCTTAAACATTATTCACGTTATATTAATAAAGGTAAGTGTTTAACCGAAAAGTTAGTGGTTTTTAAGCCGCTACTGCTCATACACTAGACTGATAAGCATAGCTCTAAATTACTCTACCCTTTCAATATGAGCTCCTATAGCACGCAAGCGTTCATCAATGCGCTCGTATCCTCTATCAATCTGCTCGATGTTCTGAATAGTAGATGTTCCTTTAGCAGAAAGTGCAGCAATTAATAATGATACACCTGCTCGAATATCAGGTGAGGTCATTACGGTGGCTTTTAAAGTAGACTTAAAATCATGACCAATAACGGTGGCTCTGTGTGGGTCGCATAAAATAATTTTAGCGCCCATATCTATCAATTTATCAACAAAGAATAATCGGCTTTCAAACATTTTTTGATGAATTAACACACTACCTCTGGCTTGTGTTGCTACCACAAGGATTATACTTAATAAATCGGGTGTAAAACCGGGCCAAGGTGCATCGGCAATAGTTAAAATAGAGCCATCAATAAAACTTTGTATTTCATAGCCATTGGTATGCGCCGGAATGTGAATATCATCACCACGTCTTTCAACAGTGATACCCAATTTTCTAAAGATAGTTGGGATAATTCCTAAATCATCCCAAGATACATTGGTAATGGTTAGCTCACTTTTTGTCATAGCGGCCAAACCAATCCAGCTACCAATTTCAATCATATCTGGTAGCATGGTATGATGGGTACCATTTAATTTTTCAACACCATCGATAATCAACATATTTGAACCAACACCACTAATTTGTGCGCCCATGCGGTTAAGCATTTTACATAATTGCTGTAAGTAAGGTTCGCAAGCGGCATTGTAAATGGTAGTTCTACCTTCAGCTAGCACAGCTGCCATAACAATATTGGCAGTACCGGTAACAGACGCTTCTTCTAGAAGCATGTAAGCGCCTTTTAATTTTTTGGCTTCTACACCATAAAACTGGTCTTCTTTATTGTATCTAAATTTTGCTCCTAAATTAATAAGCCCTTCAAAATGAGTATCTAAACGACGACGACCTATTTTATCGCCACCAGGTTTTGGAATATAACCTTTTCCAAAACGTGCTAATAATGGGCCAACAATCATGATGGAACCACGTAAACCTCGACCATCTATTTTAAACTCGTCAGATTCTAAATATTTTAAATTAACATCATCGGCTTGAAATGTATAAGAACCATGAGACAACATTTCAATTTTAACACCTAATTTTTTAAGTAAATTGATAAGTTTATTAACATCAACAATGTCTGGAATATTATTAATAGTAACAACTTCTGGAGTCAGCAACACGGCACATAAAATTTGCAACGCTTCGTTTTTGGCTCCTTGAGGTTGAATGCTTCCTTTTAATTGATGACCACCTTCAATTTTAAATGTTCCCATAATATACGATACGTTTAATAGCGCTTTCTTGGTCGGTTTAAGTTTTTCTTATGACCGCCTTTTTTTCCACCGGTATTGAATTTTGTTTTGCTACGCATCAGGCTGGAAGCATCAGATAAATCTTCTTCTGCGTTTTTTAGGTTTATTTTACCTTCAGATAACTCATATAAATGCTGAAAAATAACGTCATCTTCAACCGTGTCTTTATTCCAGTTTAAAAAGCATTTTTTCATATGGTTTGCAATGGTAAAAATAAGCGCTTCCTTAAGGTCTCCTTCTTCCCAAGTATTTGCAACATCAATCATGGTTTTAATATTGTTACCATAAAAACGATATTTTGGAAAGTTTTGCGGATATTTTAGAGGTTCTGGACGTAACTCTAAAAATTCTTTTGAAGGCATTGGGTAAGGTGAATCTGCGTCCAATTCAAAATCTGCCATGATAAAAAGCTGATCCCAAAGTTTATGCTGAAAATCGGGCACATCTCTTAAATGTGGCTGTAAATTTCCCATTACAGAAATTATAGCTTTAGCCGTTTTGTTGCGTTCTTCTTTTGTTTCCAATGATTTTGCGTAATTAATCATTTTTTGCATATGACGACCATACTCTGGAATGATTAAATGTTCACGCTCTGTGTTGTATTCTAAATTGTCTATAATCAAAATAAAGTGTGTAGAATTATAAGTTTTTGCATGTAGTTGTTATGCAGTTTTCAAAAGTACAAAAAAAAATTAAAGGCTAATAACACCTTCCACATTATTTATAACTTCTTTGTATTTATCTATAACATCATCGGGATTGCGCATGAGCACATTAATGGATATGCTGGTGTACTTGCCATTTTTAGATTCTGTCGTGTTAATAACAGCGCCCATATTATTAAAAAGTGCTTCTATTTTGGCAAGGTTTTCTAGGTCGGATTTTATGATAAACTTATATAAATATTCTGCAGGCCAACTGGATGTTTCGTGTAAACGCCCATTTAATTTTTCGTAAAATGCTTCTTGATTTTGTTCTGAACTCATAATAATTTAATAAGTTGCAAATATACAGTTTCTATGGTATTTTTTTTTAAACATTTAAATTCCGAATTTTACAGCAAAATTATGACATTGAACCGAAGAAAAATTGTTATCACGGGCGGACCAGGAACTGGCAAGACTTCTATTATAAATAAATTGAAACAGCAACATTATTATTGTTTTGATGAAATTATAAGAACTCTAACGCTAGAAGCCAAACAAGTCTATGACGCTTCTTCACATATTTCAAACCCCATTGCTTTTGTTAAAGACCCTTTAGATTTCAACACCAGACTTTTAAATGGCCGATTGGAACAATTTAAACAATCTATGGCTTTAAACAAGTCGCTTATTTTTTTTGATCGTGGCCTACCAGATGTGTTAGCCTATATGGATTTTTTTAATCAGGACTATTCGAATGAATTTTTAAGCGTCTGCCACAACCATAAATATCATCATGTTTTTTTATTGCCACCTTGGGAATCTATTTACATTTCTGATAATGAACGCCTTGAATCTTTTGATGAATCTGTTAAAATTCATGATTTATTAAAACAAGTTTATAAACAATTTAATTATTCCATTACCGAAGTTCCTTTTGGAACCATTGAAGAACGTACAACATTTATCATTAACAACCTTTAAACCATTTTTGCAACATCCTATAACCATATTAGAGCAATATTGGAACTTTACAGAGTTCAAACCACTTCAAGAAGACATTATAAATGCCGTTATTGAAGGTGAAGATACCTTTGTGCTTTTGCCAACTGGTGGCGGAAAATCGCTTTGTTTTCAAATTCCAGCTTTAGCAAAAGAAGGCCTTTGCATTGTTATTTCACCTTTAATTGCCCTTATGAAAGACCAAGTACAAAGACTTCAAGAACAAGGCATTAAAGCAATGGCACTAACCAGTGGTATAACTCTTGAACAACTAGATACCCTGTTGGACAATTGTATTTACGGCAATTACAAGTTTTTATATATGTCTCCAGAGCGTTTACAACAAGAACTTGTTCAAGAGCGTATCAAACAAATGAATGTTAATTTAATTGCTGTTGATGAGGCTCACTGTATTTCACAATGGGGCAATGATTTTAGACCAGCTTACAAACATATTAAATTGTTAAGACAGCTTCAGCCTGGCGTTAATGTAGTGGCCTTAACAGCTTCTGCAACACCAATTGTGGTTGAAGATATTATTAAGGAATTGGATTTTATTCAACCTAAAGTATTTAAGCAATCATTTGAAAGGCCTAATTTAGCTTATTTGGTTTTACAGGAAGATGATAAATATTATCGTATTGAAAGCATCTTGAAAAAATATACGGCATCATCCATCATTTATGTTAGAAACAGAAGATTAACCCTTGATATTAGTGCTTTTTTAGAAAAGAAAGGCATCACGTCTACCTATTACCATGGAGGCCTTTCTAATACTGAAAAGGATAAGCACATGCAGTTTTGGTTGAACAATCAAAAACAGGTTATGGTTGCCACCAATGCCTTTGGAATGGGCATTGATAAACCCGATGTAAAAACCATCATTCATTTTAATTTCCCCGAAAGTATCGAAAGCTATTTTCAAGAAGCAGGCCGCGCTGGCAGAAATGGCGATAAAGCCTTTGCAGTCATTCTTAAAAATAACAGTGATGAACTTTTGGTTAAAAACCAGTTTCTAGGCGTGTTGCCAACGGTTGATTTTATTAAGCAAGTCTACAGAAAACTTGGTAGTTATTTTCAAATTTCTTACGGCGAAGGTGAATTTACTACCCATGATTTTGATTTTAATAGTTTTTGCAAAACCTATCAATTTAATAGTGTTTTAAGTTATAATGCACTCCTTTTATTGGATAGAACCAGTGTTATAAGTTTGTCTAAACAATTTCATAATCAAATTTCCATTCAAGTCATTGCTTCCAATACCGTGGTTTTTCATTATTTAGAAACCCATAAAAATCTTGAGATTATTTTAAAATCCATTTTAAGAATGTATGGTGGTATTTTTGAGCACGATACAAAAATAAATACCCATAAAATTGCTGAAAAATCGTCTTCCACAGAAACACATATTATTGCGGTTTTGAAACAACTTGAAAGAGACCAAATCATCACTTTAAATTTAGCAAAAACAGATGCCCAAGTCACCTTTATTCAACCTAGGGAAGATGATAAAACCATCAACCGTATTGCCTCAATTATAGAACAACAAAACACCTTAAAACAGGAACAAGTTGCAGCCGTTTTAAATTATATTAAAAACGATACGGTTTGTAAAAGCATGCAACTACTCACCTATTTTGGCGAAAAACATGTAAAACCTTGTGGTATTTGTTCTGTATGTACCAAGTCCAATAAAAAGACAAATACACAAGATTTAAAAGCCTTAAGAAATGCCATTATTGAATTATTAGAAGCAGAGAATCTTTCATCCAGAGCTATCATTTCAAAATTGGATGATTCTGAAGATGCCATTAAAAAGGTTTTACAACTCCTCTTAGAGCATCAAATCATTTCAATTACAAAAACTAATACGTATAAACTATTTCATAAATGAGAGACTTAAGAATTATTTTTATGGGAACTCCAGATTTTGCAGTATCCACACTAAAAGCATTAGTAGAAAATAATTACCATATTGTAGGAGTTATTACAGCACCCGATAAACCTGCCGGACGAGGAAGAAAACTACATGAAAGTGCCGTAAAACAATATGCAACATCACAAAATCTCACTGTTTTTCAACCAACCAATTTAAAAGATGAGGTGTTTTTAAATGATTTATTATCTCTTAAGGCCAATCTTCAAATCGTCGTTGCGTTTAGAATGTTACCAAAGGTTGTTTGGCAAATGCCAGAGCATGGCACTTTTAACCTACACGCCTCTTTATTGCCTAACTATCGAGGTGCAGCACCCATAAATTGGGCTATCATAAATGGTGAAACAAAAACAGGGGTTTCTACATTTTTTATAGATGACAACATTGATACTGGCGAAATGATTCTTCAAGAAGCCATAGCAATTGATTCTGAAGAAAATGCTGGAAGTTTACACGATAAACTTATGCACCTTGGAAGTGAATTGGTCCTTAAAACAGTCGCATTAATTCAAAAGGGCCCTGTTAAAACAACGCCTCAAATAGCATCAAAAGATATAAAGACCGCTTATAAATTAAATAAAGATAATTGTAAAATTGACTGGGACGATTCATTAAATAATATTCATAATAAAATTAGAGGTTTAAGTCCTTATCCTGGTGCTTGGAGTTTTTTAATGAATAATAACAACACTGTAAATGTAAAAATACTGAAAAGTTGTAAAGAATTTTTTGAACATAACGCACCCATAGGTAGTATTATTTCAAATAAAGAAAATTTAAAAATTTCTGTTAAAAACGGCTATATCATTATTGAAGAATTGCAACTGCCTGGAAAGCGAAATATGGATGTTAAATCATTGATGAATGGATATACATTTGATGTGGATGCAAAAATGCTCTAAACCCCTAATTTTACTCGTATTTTCAAATTATCGATAAAATGTAGGGGCTTTATTAACAAATGCCATAAGTTATCAACATTAGCTTGCATTTCCCTTGCTATTACTTGCGTGATTGCATAATCCGTATAAATTTGTATAGGATTTAACAAAAACGTTTAACCAACAATTTATTAATAATTAAATTTTATATTATGAACAAAACAGATTTAATCGATGCAATGGCAGAACATGCTGGAATTACCAAAGCAGCTGCTAAAAAAGCTTTAGAATGTGCTTTAATCGAAATTGAAGGCGCTTTACAAAAAGGAAACAGAGTTTCTTTAGTTGGATTTGGTTCTTGGTCAGTTTCTAAAAGAGCTGCAAGAGAAGGTAGAAATCCTCAAACAGGTCAAACTATCAAAATTAAGGCTAAAAAAGTAGTTAAGTTTAAAGCTGGTGCAGATTTATCTAGAGCTGTAAACTAATATACTTCGAGTAATATTTACATGAGGCTGTCTGAAAAGTCAAGACAGCCTCTTTTTTATTTGGACAGGTATCGGAGAGATTTTTCAAATACGCAATTCTCAAGGACTTAAAAAAACTTTTTAGACAGCCTCTTTTATTTAAAAAAACCGTCAACTATTGCTTATTTAAGAAATAAATATTAGATTTAAAAAACTAATACTTTCTGCATGACAACAATAAAACCAGAAAAAGGTGACTTACTAATTGCTGAACCTGCAATAATTGGTGATATGTCATTCAATCGCTCCATAGTTTTATTAGCCGATCACAATGCTGAAGGCTCTATAGGTTTCATTCTTAATAAACCCCTTGATTTTACAATCAATGATTTAGTACCTGAAGTAGATGCTTCTTTTAAAGTTTATAATGGTGGTCCTGTAGAGCAGGATAATTTATATTTTATTCACAAAGTGCCACATTTAATACCCGATAGTATTGAAATTTCGCTTGGTATTTTTTGGGGCGGCGATTTTAATATTCTAGCTGAGCTTATTGCTAGTGGCAAAATTAATGAAAATGATATTCGTTTTTTTCTTGGGTATTCTGGCTGGAAATCCAATCAATTAGAACATGAGCTTAAATCAAACTCATGGGTAGTAACTAAAAATATCTACAAGAAAAACATCATGGAAAAAGATTATGAATCTTTTTGGAAAGAGAAAATGCTTGAGCTTGGTGGCGAATACAGTATTTGGTCCAATGCACCAGAAAATCCAAATTATAACTAATCCTTTCTCATTTTAGCATTTAATAAGGGCAATACTCTTTTTGCTTGGTTATTAACATAGGTTTTTTTTCTATATTTTGAAATAGGCTGTATTCCTGTAATAACATTGGTTATCCAAAGTTCATCTGCTTTTTGAAGTTCAAAAGGCGAGACAGATGCTTCGATAAGTTGGTAATCTGGAAGTTCACGAACCACCTCCATAACTTGCTTTCTCATAATGCCTTTTAAACAACCATCGGTTAAAGGCGGTGTTTTTATTACATGATCTTTAACAACAAAGAGGTTTCCGTTTAAAGCCTCAACAACCATTTTTTCGGTGTTCAATAACAAACAATTTTGCAGATTATTTTCTTGCGCATAAATACTACCAACCACATTAATAGCTTTATTGTTAGTCTTTAAAGTAGATAATAAGCTTGGCGATATATAAAAATCCTTGAATAAATCTACTTCATAAGGTTTGACTCTTAGTAAGTAGAAATCTTCATCCATCGTTTTTGAGGTGATTAAAAAACTTATATGATTGGTCGTAGGCAAATACAAACCGCCTTCATTTCTAAAAACCGTAAACTTAACACGAGATGAAAGATGTTGTTGATGATTTGATTTCAGCAATTCTTGAATTTGATTTTCAAGATATTGCATGGTAAAGTCCATGGGAATCTCCATACGCATAATTCGCATGGAAGCCATAAGCCTAAAATAATGGTCTTCCCAAAAAAGCACCTTACCTAGCGATACTTTTATGGTTTCAAAAAGTGCATCGCCATAATTAAAACCTCTGTTATCTATCGATAAAAGGTTTTTTTCTTCTAAAATATTTCCGTTGAAATTAATCATAAAAAAAAAGTCCAAAACCCTAAAAATTAGGGTTAGAACAAATATACTTTAAAGTAAGATGATTTAAAATTATGCAGAACCCAAAACTTGTTTTAAGCTAGATATTTGATTTTCCCAAAGCATTTTTGACTCATCAACTTCATCTTCATAAGCAAAATCTACTACCATTAAAGAGACATCTTTGGTTATTTCATCAACTTGTATTCTAAGTTCAAAGTACGTAGAGAGTTCTTCTTCTTCTTCTTCTTCAACTAACCATTTAAATTTAACCCGTTCCCCACTCTTTTTACTCAATAATTTGGCTTGCTCTTCACTATCATCCCATATAAAAGTAAATAATTCTCCTCTTGAATTCACATTATCTGAAAACCATTCAGACAAACCTGAAGGCGTAGAAATATATTGGTATAATAACTGCGGTGATGATTGTATGGGAAACTCTATTTCAAATTTAATTTTATCGTCCATGATTTAGCATAAAAATTTATGTTGCTCAATATATACATAAATTGATAAGTTTAACAATAAAATTTAATAATATTTTGCACAACTTATGTTTGTTGACAATAATATTGTTTTTATATTTGCAGCCTTAAATTATGGCGAGGTAGCTCAGCTGGTTAGAGCGTCGGATTCATAACCCGGAGGTCGCGGGATCGTGCCCCGCTCTCGCTACAAATTTTAATCCATTCAACACAAACGGTTTAGTTTAGTCTAAACCGTTTTTTTTATGTGGATATTATAAAAAACCGCCTCGTTTTTTTAGTGTTGAGTCGGTTTTATTTTTTTTAAGGAATATTTAAATATTTATGTGTTTGAAGAGACACTTTCCATTTAGGATTTGCCATGACATAATTTACAATATCAGGAATCACTTTATCTCTTTTACTCCATTCGGGTTGTAAGTACAAAATACAATCTTTATTAACTTTTGCGGCTTGTTCTTCGGCAAAACGAAAGTCGTCTTTGTTATAAACAATAACTTTTAGTTCATGGGCCTTTTCGTAAACTTCTTTGGTAGGTAGTTTTAATTTTTTTGGCGATAAACAAATCCAATCCCAAACACCTGTTAATTTATAAGCTCCAGAGGTTTCTATATGAACCTTTAATCCTTCAGCTTTTAATTTTGATGTTAAAAAAGTCATATCCCAGGTTAATGGTTCTCCGCCGGTAACCACAATAGTATCACTATATTTTTTTGCATTATTAACAATGTTGACCGCATGCGTTGGTGGATGTAAATTGGCGTTCCAACTTTCTTTTACATCACACCAATGACAGCCCACATCGCAACCGCCTAATCTTATAAAATAAGCCGCCGTACCTTTATGAAATCCTTCACCTTGAATGGTATAAAACTCCTCCATTAAAGGCAACATTTCACCTTTATCCACTAATTCTTTAATCTCTTTATTCATAAGTGTGCAAAGATACTATTTTGCTTACTAAATGTTGATAGTTTTATTTATCTTGTTTGTATAAATTAAATTTGGAATCGTTATTTTTATGAAAAATTATTGAGAATGGGTAATAAGGAAACATTTTTAAAGTACATCAATGAAGGCAACCTTACCAAAGGTGATTTTATTCCTGTTGGCGCCGCTATGTTGGATGGCGAAACCATTACGGGCGCCCATGTAAAAATTCCATTAAAAACTTTAAATCGTCACGGATTGATTGCTGGTGCTACCGGAACTGGAAAAACAAAATCCTTACAAGTTCTTGCCGAAAATTTAAGTGATAAAGGCATTCCTGTGTTACTTATGGATATAAAAGGCGACCTAAGTGGTTTAGCGCAACCAAGTCCGGGTCACGCCAAAATTGATGAAAGACATGAAAAAATAGGACTCCCTTTTGAAGCTAAACCTTTTCCTGTTGAAGTTTTAACCCTATCTGAACAAGATGGTGTTAGATTAAGAGCAACGGTAAGCGAATTTGGCCCTGTATTATTATCAAGAATATTAGACTTATCGGAAGCACAATCTGGTATTGTAGCCGTTATTTTTAAATATTGTGATGATAATAAAATGCCGCTTCTAGATTTGAAAGATTTTAAAAAAATACTTCAATACGCAACTCAAGAAGGAAAAAAAGAGTTTGAAGATGACTATGGGTACATTTCAACAGCCTCAACAGGTGCTATTTTACGAAAAGTTGTTGAGCTAGAGCAACAAGGTGCCGATTTGTTTTTTGGAGAAACATCTTTTGACGTACAGGATTTATTGAGGGTTGATGAAGACGGAAGAGGCTATATCAATATTATTAGACTCACAGATATTCAAGATAGACCAAAACTATTTTCAACCTTTATGTTGAGTTTACTGGCTGAAATTTACTCAACATTTCCAGAGCAAGGAGACAGTGACAGGCCAGAGCTTGTCATGTTTATTGATGAAGCTCACTTAATTTTTAATGAAGCTTCCAAAGCCTTATTAAATCAAATTGAAAGCATTGTAAAACTTATACGAAGTAAAGGTGTTGGATTATATTTTGTAACACAAAATCCAACCGATGTACCTGAAGCCGTTTTAAGCCAATTAGGATTAAAAATACAACATGCACTGCGCGCATTTACGGCCAATGATAGAAAAGCTATCAAACTAACCGCTAAAAACTATCCAGATTCAGAGTATTATAATACAGAAGATGTTTTAACTTCTCTAGGCATTGGCGAAGCATTGATTTCTGCCCTTGACGAAAAAGGAAGACCAACACCATTGGCCGCCACCATGATGCGTGCACCCATGAGTAGAATGGATGTGTTAACAGATTCTGAACTCAGTACATTACTATCAAAATCAAAACTTGTAAAAAAGTACAATAACGATATTGATAGAGAAAGTGCTTATGAAATGCTAAATGAAAAAATTGATTTAGCTGAAGCAGAAGAAGCTAAAGAAAAAGCACATCAAGAACAGGAGGCATTAAAAAAGGCAGCCTCAAAAGATAGAGCTTCTGCATCAAGTTCGAGACGAAGAAGTACTGCCATGAATCCTGTGGTTAAAGTTTTAACAAGTGCAACTTTTATACGTAGTGTTTTTGGAATTTTAACCAAAGTCATGAAAAAATAAGTCCATTTTTAGATAGCTATTAATTTTATTAATCCCATTTTAAGTCATGTATAAATCTTATTTAAGTCTCATTTTTTTATGCCTATTTCTTACCAATTGTAATAAAGAAATAAACCCATTCCAAATTAGCAAACAACACATTGGTCTATTAACGGATTCCACTCGGGTCAAGGACTTAGAAGCCATTTATATTCAAGATTCTCTGGTTAAAGATTACCCTGAGAATGAATTTAATATGCCGTTGAATGATATTGAAATTTTTGATAATGAAGGTCATAAACTTTTAAACATTAGCCCTAGAAAACCGTTGGACTCAATGTCATACATTCAAAGTGTTCAAATATTTGATTCGCGTTTTAAAACCGATAAAAACTTGTCTATTCTGAGTACCTTCAAAGACATTAACTCGAATTATAAAATCACCAGAATTGATAATTTAATCAATACCATTGTGGTTACAGTAAACGAAATTAACGCTTCTTTTACCATAGACAAAAAAGAGCTACCAGCCAACATGCGTTTTGACAGAACTTTAAAAATTGAAGCCATTCATATTCCTGATAACGCTAAAATCAAGTTTTTTTTCATAAATTGGAACAAACAAGATTAATAAAAACCCTATGAATCCTTACTTTTCAAAAATATTGGTAGACGTTGCCAGAAACAAACTAAAACAAAACCAAGGCAAAGCCACTGTTAACAAAAAGGAAATTGTTCCATTGGCAAGAACCTTGCATGTTGAATTGGTTCATTTTATAAAAGATTACATTAATATTATTATTGGTGTTTTTGCTGCCGGTTTTGGTTTAAAAGGTTTTTTACTGCCTAATAACTTTATTGATGGCGGCGCTACTGGTATTTCCCTTTTATTAGAGTATGTAACTACCTTAAACTTGAGTTACCTGTTAGTGTTGGTTAATCTTCCATTTTTATTTTTGGCATCAAAAACATTTAACATAGCATTTGCTGTTCGAAGTCTTATTTCAATAGCAATGCTAGCCTTTGTTGTTCACTTTATTGAATATCCCATTATTACTGAAGACAAATTACTGATAGCTGTTTTTGGTGGTTTCTTCTTAGGCTTGGGTATTGGCATGGCCATGCGAGGTGGCAGTGTTTTAGATGGTACAGAAGTATTGGCTATTTTTTTAAGCAGAAAACTATCATTAACAATTGGGGATGTTTTGTTTATAATTAACCTCATGATATTTTCGGTTGGTGCTTACATTTTATCTATTGAAACCGCTCTCTATGCTATTCTTACCTATCTAGCAGCAGCTAAAACGGTTGACTTTGTTATAGATGGCGTTGAAGAATATATAGGTGTTACCATAATTTCAGAGAAACATGACGAATTAAGAACCATGATTATCGAAAAGTTAAGACGCGCCTGCACCATTTATGCTGGCAAAGGTGGTTTTGGAAAATCAGGAAAAAGTTATGATAAAGACATTATTTATACCGTAGTTACCAGATTAGAACTCGCCAAATTACAAACAGAAATAGATAAAATTGATAAAAACGCTTTTACTATCATGGGAATTGTGAAAGATTTAAAAGGAGGCATGATTAAGAAAAAACCCATGAAAGAAAAACATTAACCATCCATGACTCAAAAAAAATACATCATACAAAACAATCCGTTTATAGTTCCTACCAATGATGGCAAAGTTATAAAGGAACATTTTGGTCTGGCTACAGATGGTAATTCAAAAATAAGTATTGCGTATATGATTGCGCCTGCTGGCTGGAGCGAGCCTTTTCAAACACCAGAATTTGATGAATTTACATTTATTATCAAAGGCAAAAAACAGTTTATTATTGAAGGTGAACAAATTGTATTGAAAGCTGGACAATCCATTAAAATTGAGAAAAACACCAGAGTTCAATATTCAAATCCCTTTACAGAGCCATGCGAATATATAGCCATCTGTACGCCCGCATTTTCAAAAGATAAGGTAAATAGAGAAGATTAATGGGTTCCATATTAATAAAACTTGTAGGCTCCTCTATTAATGCCTTGAGTTATCTATCAAAAACATCTGCAGCCAATAAAGCTTTGACGTTGTTTTCAAAACCTAGAAGAGGACAAATCAACCAAGCGCAATTTGATTTTTTGGCAACGGCCAAGAAAGAAATCCTTTATTACGAATCTCACGAAATAATGACTTATCGATGGATTGGCACAAAGAAGACCATTCTACTGGTTCATGGCTGGGAAAGCAATTCAGGCCGATGGAAACCACTAATAAATCATTTAAAAAACAAGGATCATAACATCATCGCTTTAGATGCACCTGCTCATGGAAACTCTGGAAGCGGGTATTTCAATGCACTACTTTATGCTGAATTTATAAATGAAGTAGCAAAAAAATTTAAACCCCATATTATTGTTGGACATTCAGTAGGTGGTATGGCAACGGTTTTTTTTCAGAAGAAATACCAATTAAAAGGTATTCAAAAATTAGTGCTTTTAGGTGCTCCTTCTAATTTTAAAGACGTTTTAAAACGATACACAGACATGCTAAGGTACAACCGCCGTGTTACCGAACAACTTAACTTGGAAATAATTGAACAATTTGGGTCTTCACCAGAATCGTTTTCAACAGCAAAATATATTCAAACCATTCATGCTGAAGGATTGATTATTCATGACAAAGATGACAACATTATTCCATACAATGATGCGCTTCTTATTAAAGAAAATTACAAAAACAGTAAACTCATTTCCACAAAAGGATTAGGCCATTCATTAAACCATAAATCTGTAACCTTTTATATTTCAGAATTTATTGAGAACTAAAGTTCATATCTTTGCAGAACTATGGAAGAGCCATTAAAAAGAATTAATAAATATTTAAGTGAAGTAGGCTATTGTTCAAGACGAGAAGCCGACAAACTCATTGAAGCAGGACGAGTAACCATTAACGGTATCATTCCTGAAATGGGCACAAAAATAAGCCAAAGCGATTTTGTTGAAGTAGACGGTAAACCAGTCCAAAACTCAAAAGATTCGTTTGTTTACTTAGCTTTCAATAAACCCGTTGGCATTGTTTGCACCACGGACACCAGTGTTGAAAAAGATAATATTATTGACTTTATTAAGTACCCAAAACGTATTTTTCCCATTGGAAGATTAGATAAACCCAGTGAAGGATTAATTCTTTTAACCGATGACGGCGATATTGTAAATAAAATATTGAGAGCCAGTAATAATCACGAAAAAGAATACATTGTAACCGTAGACAAACCCATCTCTCAAACCTTTATTGAGCGAATGTCCGGAGGAATACCATTAGCAGAATTAGATCGGGTTACCAAAAAATGCCAGGTGGAAAAACTGAGTACTTATGAATTCAAAATTATTTTAACACAAGGCTTAAACAGACAAATTCGGCGTATGTGTGAATATTTAAATTATGAGGTACAAACCTTAAGGCGCGTTAGGATTATGAATATAAAACTCGATATGCCGGTAGGAGACTATAGAGCACTAACCAATGACGAACTAAAAGAACTCAATGTACTCATTGAGGATTCCACCAAAACCTATAGCGAATCGATTACAAGACAAAGAAATCATAGAAACTAAATAATACATATGTCATCTATTTCACCTTTTCATTTAGCCATTCCCGTTCATAATTTAGAAATATGCCGAAAATTTTATCGTGATGTATTAGGTTGTGATGAAGGCAGAAGCAGCGACCAATGGGTTGATTTTAATTTCTTTGGACACCAATTGGTTATTCATTACAAGCCAAAATCCAATGACAACTTGCACACCAATTCTGTAGATGGAAAAGATGTACCTGTACCACATTTTGGAGTTGTTTTACCTTGGAATGATTTTCAAACGCTGTCAGAAAATTTAAAAAGCAAAAATATCCTATTTGAAATTGGCCCTTATATTCGCTTTGCTGGTCAAATTGGTGAACAAGCAACCATGTTTTTTTATGATCCTGCTGGCAATGCCCTAGAGTTTAAGGCATTTAAAGATTTGAGTCAGTTATTTGCAAAATAGTATTTCATTAAAATATTAAATGGGAATTGTGATATTTTCATTTATAATCTTGTAACATCAATTCTTGACATAACTTTAATTTAGCATCATAATTCTAAAATTATGATACGGATATTAGCATTAATTTTAACCATTGGTGGCATGATAGCCTTAATACTAGGTGTTTTAGGCATCTATGGGAATAATATGGTGAACCTAAGTCCTTGGGCTTTAACCATTTTAGGTGGAATATTTTTTATTTCTGGGGTATCTATGTTAAAATATAGAAAAGACGATCCACCTTCAGCAGAATGAAAAATTATAAAAACTAATACTGATACTCTTTAAAACCCTTTAAAGATTTGCCTCAACTATTTGCAAATAAACTGTATTATTTTCTGTGATGTTCGCGTGCAAGTAATGTATTTTTAAGCAACATAGCAATGGTCATAGGGCCTACACCTCCAGGCACAGGTGTAATAAAACTTGCTTTTTTACTTACATTTTCAAAATCAACATCGCCAGTAATGGTATATCCTTTTGGAGAAGATTCGTCAGTAACTCTGGTAATTCCAACGTCAATAACCACAGCATCGTCTTTTACCATTTCTGCTTTTAAAAAGTTTGGAACACCTAAGGCCGAAATGATAATATCTGCCTGAGACGTAATTTGTGTGATATTTTTTGTGTGACTATGAGTTAAGGTCACTGTAGAATTTCCTGGAAATCCCTTTCTTCCCATTAAAATACTCATTGGGCGACCCACAATATGAGAACGACCAATAACAACGGTATGTTTCCCTTTGGTTTCAACACCATAACGCTCTAATAATTCTAAGATTCCGAAAGGCGTAGCGGGAATAAAAGTTGACATATCTAAAGCCATTTTACCAAAATTGGTAGGATGAAATCCATCAACATCTTTATCTGGATTAACAGCTAACAATACTTTTTGAGTGTCAATTTGAGAAGGTAAAGGTAACTGAACAATAAATCCATCAATATCAGGATTCATATTAAGCTCATTGATTTTGTCCAACAATTCAATTTCGCTGGTTGTATTTGACATTTGTACCAAAGTAGACTCAAAACCAACCCGTTCACAAGCCTTGACTTTACTACCTACATAGGTTAAACTTGCACCATCATTTCCAACAATAATAGCGGCCAGATGCGGAACTTTCTCGCCTTTATCCTTCATTTTTTGAACTTCTAAGGCGATTTCATTTTTTATATCGTTACTAATTTTATTTCCGTCTAAAATTGTCATATCAAAATATTTGGTTGTTGGTTGTTGGTTGTTGGTTGTTAGTTGTTAGTAAAATTAACTTTTAACTTTTAACAAAACTAACGCATGTTTTTCATGGCTTGCATCATTTTTTTACCGCCTCCACCTTGCATCATTTTCATCATTTTACTCATCTGTTGAAACTGTTTTAGCAACTGATTAACCTGCTGAACCGAAGTTCCAGAACCTTTACCTATTCGCTTTTTTCTGCTTGCATCAATGATGGAAGGCTGGGTTCTTTCTTTAGGTGTCATAGAATGAATGATGGCTTCAATACCTTTAAAGGCGTCATCATCAATATCAACGTCTTTTAACATTTTTCCAGCGCCAGGAATCATTCCCATGAGATCTTTCATGTTTCCCATCTTCTTGATTTGCTGAATCTGTTTTAAAAAATCATCAAACCCAAACTGGTCTTTGGCAATTTTCTTTTGAAGTTTACGTGCTTCCTCTTCATCAAATTGTTCTTGAGCACGTTCTACTAAAGATACCACATCACCCATTCCAAGAATACGGTCGGCCATACGTGCTGGATAAAACACATCAATAGCTTCCATTTTCTCGCCAGTACCAATAAACTTGATAGGTTTGTTTACGACAGATTTAATGGAAATAGCTGCTCCACCTCTGGTATCGCCATCTAATTTGGTAAGAATAACACCATCAAAATTCAACACATCATTAAAAGCTTTCGCTGTATTTACAGCATCTTGCCCTGTCATAGAATCTACCACAAACAAGGTTTCTTGTGGCTGAATGGCTTTGTGGATGTTAGAGATTTCGGTCATCATCACCTCATCTACTGCTAAACGACCTGCGGTATCAATAATAACCACATTAAATCCGTTTGCTTTGGCATGCGCAATTCCAGCTTGAGCTATGGCAACAGGATTATTATTTCCTTTATCACTAAAAACCTCAATGCCTATTTGATTTCCTACAATATGTAATTGATCAATAGCTGCTGGACGATACACATCACAAGCAACTAATAATGGTTTTTTGGATTTTTTATTTTTAAGATAATTGGCGAGTTTACCCGAAAACGTGGTTTTACCAGATCCTTGTAAGCCAGACATTAAAATAACGCTTGGTGTTCCAGACAGATTAATACCTTCTGCATCTCCACCCATAAGCTCTGTTAACTCGTCTTTAACAATTTTAACCATTAATTGGCCTGGTTGCAAGGTTGTTAATACGTTTTGACCTAATGCTTTTTCTTTAACTTTGGTTGTGAAATCTTTGGCTATTTTAAAGTTAACATCGGCATCTAAAAGGGCTCTTCTTACTTCTTTTAACGTTTCGGCAACATTAACCTCAGTAATACTTCCATGACCTTTTAGAACGTGTAACGCTTTATCTAATTTCTCGCTTAAATTATTAAACATATTCCTTTTCAGTTTTTTAAGATGCGCAAATTTAAGGATTTGAAGTTTATTATTGAAGTATCCTTCTGTAAAAAAAGTTGAATAAAAAAAAGCTGCCAAACCAAGTGATTTGACAGCTCATATAAAGGAAACTTAAATAACTAACCTAACCAACCGAATTTATGAAAATTCCCCTTTATTTGTTATTGTTTTTCTAACACTAAAATTCTTTCTATTATTCCTGTTGAACTTAAGTCTTTCATCTCAATTCTTGTTTCGGTAACAGACACTATTTTCCATCGATGATTGAGGACTTGAAAAGGGATTTCCAACCCAAAATTTAAACCAAGATATAACCCATCGTTTCTGTACGCCAGCCAAGAACCATCAATGATTCCAAAATTAGGATCTGTAACTTTTACCCAACCATTTTCAAGAAAGTCTATGCTATATAAATTATAGTTATCTGTTAAGTTTAGATTGCCTTCTTGATATAAAGCAACTTCCCATGTGCCTTGAACCAACAATCTATCTATAAAAATTAGATCTGTATCTATGTCAAAACAATGTCTTTCCAAAACCATTTGACTATTGGGCGCTTCTAACTTAATTAATCCGGGTTCTAAGAGGGTAATGAACCATTCTAAGTTCAAATTAGGTCTGCCTTCTAGATTAATCTGCAATATAAAACCAGCATTTTGTGCAAGAATATCATAAGTTCCTGATACAAACTCACCGTTAACCCTTATTTTAACTACATTATTGGCAAAAAACTTTAAGGGAGTTCCTATAAATTCACTTTCGTTTTCTGCTCCGTTAACATTTAATCGGGCCACTCTCCAAAAACATTCTTGTAGGTAACTTTCAATTCTCTCTTTTGTAAAATCTACCACAATATCGCAGTTTTTGGTTAGAATGATTCTATTGCCTCCTTCTTGATATAATTTAAGTCTACCAGCTTCTAAGTCATATACAAACCATTCAAGTGTAAAGTCTACAAGCGTATCAAACTCTAGTTTTATTAAAGCACCTCTATCCGTCACTCTGGTAGTCCAAGTTCCTGTAAGTACATCTCCGTTTCTTGTGCGAACTTTAACCACATTGTTTTCTTTAAATTGAATAACATATTCGCGATAAAAGTCGATGAGATTATCTTGATTTCTTTCAAATTCATGAACAACCCATGGACAAGTCATAAGCAGTGCATCTAATCGGTCTTTTGTAAAATCATCATCACCATAATCATTGTTATCATCTTCATTACAGGTGTCTTTAGCAGCTTGAATGGTTTCTTGCAATTCTTGATTGTTATTAACCACTACCGTTGAACCATCGCTTAGTTCCATGGTTACAGGAAAGTTAATGCTTGCAAATACTTCACCTTCTTTAACACGTTTTATAAAACGGTGTAATTGTCTATCATTTTCAACCGTAACAATATCGATCACTTGAAAATTGGTGTTATAAATAGAGAAGGAAATAGGATATTGAAAATCTATACATTCAATATCATCGTCTTCTTCATTCTCTCCATGACATTGTTGAGCCAATTCAATCAATTCCTGACGGTTGTTGATAGTTATTTCGGTATAATCAGACAAGATAATTTTTATGGGAAATTTAATTTCCAAACTATCCATATCATCATCAAATTCATCAAAAATAGCTTCGATAACCGCAAAATCAGCTTCAGAATCTATAATAATCTCTACACCATTTACAATAACGGTTACAGGTAAATCAACAGACAAGCAATTAGCTTTATCTATAATGTTATCTGAAGATCCATCTTTAACAGAGGTTGAGGCCATCATGCTTGTTAAGGTTGAAGAGGCAACAAGTGTTTCTGCTTCTGCAGGTTCTGTTACATCAACAACTTCTTCTTGACAAGACATAAACATTAAAAGGGCAAAAAAAGGAAATAATAGTAATTTTTTCATGACATTTAATTTTTTGTTTAACATTAGGGCATTTTGAATATAAAACAAATAAGCTTTAAAAATTCCTACCCTGTTTTTCAAAAAAAAATTAAATTTTAAAAATTATAAACTTCAAAAAACCTTATTTTAGTAGCGCAATCAACATCTAAATGGCTAAACAACTACATGATAATATTTGCGAAGAATCTATTTTTTCTTCTATTTTTAATAAATACTCCAAAGATTTGCACAACTTTCTTTATTATAAGTATGGCGATTTATTAAACCCAAAAGACAAAGTACAGGAAGCATTTATTAAATTATGGGAACATTGCAGCAACATATCGCCCGATAAAGCCAAGAGTTTTTTGTTTACAACAGCCAATAATTTTATGTTGAATGAAGTGGCTCATCAAAAAGTAGTTTTAAAACATCAGCAAATCAAACCCAAATCATATACCAATGAATCCCCTGAGTTTTTAATGCAGGAAGATGAATATATGCAGAAACTACAAAAAGCCCTTTCAAATTTAACCGAAGCACAACGCGTTGCATTTTTAATGAATAGGGTTGAAGGCAAACGCTTTAAGGAAATTGCTGAACTTTTAAACATTTCAACAAAAGCGGTTGAAAAACGAATATACGGTGCTTTGGAAAAATTAAAACAAGACATTAAGGAGTTGTAGTTGGTTTCTAGTTTCTGGTTTTTGTTGGATAGAACATACCTGTTTGGAATTTGAAATTTAATTTTTTTTAAATGCCAGGTAGGAAAAAATAAAAGGTAACTGTTATATAATTGAATGATTACAAAATGAAACGAGAAGAATTAATATCAAAATGGTTGGATAACAACCTAAACCATCAAGAACTTGAAGCCTTTAAAAAGCTTGAAGACTATGATGATTTGGTAACCTTAAACCATCGCTTACGAGCTTTTAAAAATGATGAATACAACACTTCTAAAGAATTAGAACGTGTATTGTCAAAAATTAAAAGCAAAAAAACAGCATCAAAACTTTGGATGAAACCACTGTTGCGCATTGCTGCCATTTTGGCTATATGTTGTGCTTTATATTATTACACCACAACATTGGACACCACGATACAGACAGAATTTGCACAAAAAACAACCATTGAATTACCTGATGCTTCAACAGTATCATTAAATGCTAAAACATTTTTAGCTTACAATAAAAAGTCTTGGAAAAATAAAAGAACTATAGAACTTAACGGCGAAGCATTTTTTAAAGTAGCCAAAGGTTCAACCTTTAATGTTATAACTAAGGCAGGAAACGTTACGGTTTACGGAACCCAGTTTAATGTAAAACAAAGAGATCATTATTTTGAAGTTATTTGCTACGAAGGCGTTGTTGGAGTTACCTTCAACTCTACACTCTCAAAATTAAAAGCTGGAGACAGTTTTTTAATCATTGATGGGAAATTAATTGCTAAAGAAAAAGAAGAAACATTAGCGCCTTCGTGGCTTCAAAATGAAAGTCATTTTAAAAGTATGCCTTACAAAGAAGTTTTAGCTGAATTTGAAAGACAATACAATATCGCTATTGTTTTAGAAAATATTGATGACCATCAGCTTTTTACAGGCAGTTTCACCCACAACAATATGGACATAGCTTTAAAATCAATGACATTACCTTTACATATAACGTATCGTAAAAACAACCATACTATCATCCTAAAACGTGACTAGAAAAGGTGCTATTTCTATATATATATTATTGTTTTTTTTGAATATCGGCATCCTTAAAGCTCAGACCATTCAAAAGGAAAAGCAATCGCTTGCAGAGGTATTAAAAATTCTTGAAACCAAATACAACATACGTTTTTCTTACGCAGATGTTACCATCACAGATAAAATGCTTGCATTGCCAGATTCTAATTTAAGCATGGAAGATGCCATAAACCTTTTAAAAACTGAAACCAATTTATCCTTTGAAATTTTAGACAACCGGTTTGTAGTTATAAAAGTTTTTGATACGTATTCAGATTCCATTACAACTCAACGATTGGAGGAAATAACCATTACCAACTATCTTACAAAAGGGATAACTCAATTAAATGACGGAACCACCACCATTAAACCTGAAACCTTTGGCATTTTACCCGGACTTATAGAACCAGATATTTTACAAACCATACAAGCCTTACCAGGTATTTTAAGTGTTGACGAAACGGTTTCAAACATTAATGTAAGAGGTGGCACTCACGACCAAAACTTATTTCTATGGGATGGCATAAAAATGTATCAATCCGGTCATTTCTTCGGATTAATTTCTTCGTTCAACCCTTATACAACTAAACGAGTTAATGTGTTTAAAAATGGAACCCGGGCAAAATATGGCGACGGTATTTCCAGTGTTATCGACATGCAACTTTCAAACAAAATTGATCATGAATTTAAAGCCGGTGTGGGTTTTAACCTAATAAATGCCGATGCTTTTGCAAAAATACCGCTTTCAAAAAAAACAGAATTACAACTTTCTACGCGTCGTTCTATCACAGATTTAATGGTTACACCAACCTACGACCAATATTTTAAACGTATTTTTCAAGATTCGGATTTAACGAGCACTAAAGACGACAGTTATTCGATTTCTCAAAACGAAGATTTTTATTTTTATGATATTACGGCTAAATTCTTATATAATATTACCAAATCAGATAAAGTAAGAGTGCATTTTTTACAGGTTAATAATGATTTAAATTATGATGAACAATCCACCATTAATGATACCAATGAAGCATTGAACAGTCGTTTGTCGCAACAAAATCTTGCTGTTGGAATTACATACACAAAAAACTGGAGCGAACGTTTATCTACAACCAGTCAAGTATATGTCTCTAAGTATAATTTAGATGCCACCAATTTTGATGTGCTAAATAATCAGCGTTTAATTCAAGAAAATGAAGTGCAGGACGGTTCGGCAAAATTTGATATAAATTATATCGCCTCACAAAACGTTAATATTAATGGTGGCTATCAATTTTCTGAAATTGGTGTGGCCAATCTAGAAGATGTTAACAATCCTGATTTTAGAAGTTATATTAAAGAAGTTATTCGCAGTCATGCCATTTATGCCGAAAGTTCTTGGTTATCAAACAATGCTAATTCTCATTTAAAATTTGGAACACGTGTTAACTACCATAAAAAGTTTGAAATGTTTTTGGTTGAGCCAAGATTTAGCTTTAGCCAGCGGTTTTTTAATCATTTTAGATTTGAAATTTTAGGCGAACTTAAAAGTCAGACTACCTCACAGATTATCGATTTGCAAAACGATTTTTTAGGCATTGAAAAACGCCGTTGGATGCTTTCAGATAATGAAAACATCCCAGTTATAAAAAGTAAGCAAATTTCAATAGGCATACATTTCAACAAAAACAAACTCCTTATAAGTGCAGAAGCCTATATTAAATATGTGGATGGTATTACTACTAGAAGCCAAGGGTTTCAAAATCAATATCAATTTGTAAATGCTGTTGGAAGTTATCAAATTAAAGGCGTGGATTTCCTATTAAACAAGCAATTTAACGACCTTATAAGTACCTGGTTTAGTTACACCTACAGTAAAAATGATTATACGTTTAAAACCTTAAACAACGGGAACCCTTTTCCTAACAATGCCGACATTCGTCATGCCATTTCATTAGCCGGAACCTATACCTATAACAACATAAAACTAGCTCTTGGACTTAACTGGCATTCTGGAAAGCCAAATACAACGCCTGTTTTAAACAATGAGGTTGTTGATGGTTTAATCCAATACGAACCACCAAACAGTAGCAACCTAAAAGATTATTTAAGAGCAGATTTTTCTACTACTTATGAGTTTAATATTTCAGATCACACGCGAGCCATTTTAGGAACCTCTATTTGGAATATAACCAACAAAAAAAACATTCTTAATACTTACTATACTTTAGAGAATCAAGACATGGTTAGTAAGGTTGAAAATCAATCTTTGGGCATTACGCCAAACCTTAGTTTTAGATTGCAGTTTTAAGACTATAGTATCTATTAAATTTTGTTTATATTAGTTCGGTTGAGATTTTTATTAAATCACAACTGACTTTAATACTTTATTTAATAAATAATTAATATTTAGCCTATGAAAAAGCTATTAGCCATATGCATATTGTTAGCTGTACACAATTCAATTTCTCAAACTATCAACGAAATTGAAATCAATTCTAAAGTCAATGAAGTATCAGTCTTTATTGAAGGCGCGCAAATAAAAAGAAACAAGTCTGTTAATCTTAAATCGGGTATAAACCTTTTAAAATTCATTAATTTATCTCCTTTTATTGAAGCCAAAAGCATTCAATTAAAAACCAGTAAAAACGTGACTGTTCTCTCGGTAAATCATCAACAAAATTTTATTAATAAATTAGAAAAGCCAAAAAATCTTCTTGCTATTGAAAAAGAATTAGAGTCTTTAAAAGATGAACTAGAAACAGAAAAAACTTATTTATCTATTCTAAGCTCAGAAATACAATTTTTAAACGATAACAAAAAAATTGGAGGAACATCTCAAAACCTAAGTGTAAATGATTTAAAAACCACGGCAGAATTTTATGCCAATAAATTAACGGCTCTTAAATTAAAAGAACTTGAAAGAAACAAAAAATTAACACTTTTATTAGAAAAGGAGAAGGACTTAAATAATGAATTACTTTCAATCTCTGGAAAGAAAGATTTTGCAAATGGCGAAATCCTCATAAAATTAGAAACAAAAACACCCATATTGACCGATTTAGAGCTAACGTATGTTGTGGGTAACGCTGGCTGGTTACCGTCTTACGACATTAGGGCTAAAGATGTTAATGAACCTGTAGAGCTTATTTACAAAGCCATTGTAAAACAAGACACCAAGATAAATTGGGACAATGTCAAATTAAGATTATCTTCTGCCAACCCAAACTTATCTGGCGTTGCCCCAGAGCTTCGCATATATTTTTTAGATTATTATTCTGTACCACCTCAATACAATAGAGATATAAATGAGGTTTCTGGTGTTGTTTTAGGTAGCGGTAATGCTCCTCTTCCTGGAGTTAATATAATGGTTGAGGGAAGTACAATTGGCACAACTACCAATTTTGATGGCTTTTATTCCATAGCCTTACCAAATAGCGCCAGTACTTTAGTGTATTCTTATTTAGGATATGTTTCCAAATCAATTAACGTATCACGTGCCGTTCAAAACGTGTATTTAGAAGAAGACACAAGTCAATTAGACGAAGTTGTAGTTGTTGGTTATGGTAGTAAAAAAAGGGGCTCTTTATCTAAAGAATTAGAAAGAAAAGTGTCAGGTGTAAATATAAAAGGAGCTGCGAGCAACAATATTATACCATTAGAGCAATTAGAAAACCAAACGACTGTAGATTTTCAAATTAATATTCCTTACACCATTAATTCGGATAACAAAAGTTATTCTGTAGACATGATTCAGTACAAACTTCCTGCCACATACCAATATTATAGTGTTCCCAAAATTGAAAAAGAAGCATTCTTAATAGCAAGTATTAACAATTGGGAACAATATAACCTCTTGGAAGGAGAAGCCAATATTTTCTTCGAAAATACCTTTGTGGGCAAGACAATTCTCGACGTTAGATATGTTTCAGACACTTTAGACATATCTCTTGGGAGAGACAAAAACGTGAGTGTAAATAGAGAAAAAGTTTCAGATTTTACTTCAAAGAAATTCGTAGGTTCAAAAAAGGAAGATGCTAGAGCATGGAACATATCTGTTAAAAATAATAAATCTAACCTTATTAATATGATAGTATTAGACCAAGTTCCAGTATCTAAACTTGAAGAAATTAAAGTTGATGTTTTAGAATTATCAAAAGGAAAATACAACACTGAAACTGGTGAAGTAAAGTGGGAATTTGACTTAAAACCAAATGAACAGACAAAAAGGACTCTAAAATACGTTGTGAAATACCCAAAAAACAAAAGTTTGGTTATTGAATAATACTTAAAAATAATTACTTAATTAAAACGATAGCTATGAAACCATTAAAAAAAGAAGATATCAATCAAGATGTGTTTGATTTGTACGACTATTACGCCCACAATAAAATTGACAGACGCCAGTTTGTAGAAAAATTATCAATTTATGCCGTTGGTGGCATCACGGTATCATCATTATTGAGTTTTATAACGCCCGACTACATCAATACTTTATTGGTTAAACCCGATGACGAACGATTAAATTCTGAATATATACATTACGAATCACCAAAAGGTGGTGGCAGCATTAAAGGCTTACTTTCTAAACCCGATAACACAACAGGCAAACTACCAGGCATTATTGTGGTGCACGAAAACCGCGGTTTAAACCCCTATATTGAAGATGTTGGCAGGCGCGCTGCGCTTGATGGATTTATATCTTTAGCACCCGATGCCTTAACACCTCTTGGTGGTTACCCCGGAAATGATGACGACGGTAGAGAGTTACAAAGAAAACGTGACAGAAATGAGATGCTCGAAGATTTCATTGCTGCTTTCGATTATTTGAAATTGCATAAAAACTGCAATGGCCATATCGGTGTGGTGGGCTTCTGTTTTGGTGGTTGGATTGCCAATATGATGGCCGTAAAAATACCAACACTTAAAGCCGCAGTGCCTTTTTATGGTGGACAGCCAAATGCCGAAGAAACAGCCCAAATTAAAGCGGAATTATTGTTGCAATATGCTGAATTGGACACCCGTGTTAATGCCGGTTGGCCAGCCTACGAAACCGCTTTAAAAGAACATAACATTACCTATACAGCACATTTTTATGACGATGTAAACCACGGATTTCATAACAACTCAACGCCACGGTATGATGAAAAAGCCGCAACATTGGCTTGGGAGCGGACTATGGCGTTTTTTAAAGAGACCTTAAAATAGTTGTATTTAACGTGAATAATGTTTAAGCAGCCCATAAAGTTAGTTGGTTAGATTCCATCGGCGTTATATTTAAAGAAGGCTTCTTAGGAAAGAAACAGTATGCTACCAAAGCAGCAATTATGTTTACCAAAAAACCTTTAACAGAACGGTGCCTGGTATGCTCGATTTTACAAATATTCTTAAGCTCGTCGTTTACAGATTCTACCAAAGCTCTTTTTCTTAACAGGATAGCATCCACATCAGAGAGGTTTTGCTTTTTCATGTTCTTCCTCACTTTAGTGATAAGCTGAATGCCATCTTGAAACAAAAGCTCAGAAAGGGCCTTTGATATATAGCCTTTATCCCCAAACAACTTACCAAAGACTTCTTTTGTCATGGCAGTCATAAGCTCAATATTCCTGTCATCTATATTGCCTTTGGTCAGGTAAAAGGATAAAAGCTCCCCTTTGTCATTATTCACGTTATTTTAAATGTTTTACAACTTGTTACTAAGGTGGTTTTGTTTTAATATCAAAGTAAATATAATCAATATTTCCTACGAAAATAAAAATCCCAACAGCAAGCCATCGGGATTTTGTAAATCTTTTTCTACAGTCCAAAGTCTATAGTCTATTTTCTTTTATCTATTGTCTTTCATCTATAGTCTATCATCTACTTCCTAATAACCCTCACATTCATTTCCTCAATCTTTTTATCGGATAGGATGGAAGGCGCTCCAAATAATAAATCGTCGCTCGTGCCTGTTTTTGGGAACGCCATCACTTCACGTATGGATGCTTTTTTCTCTAAAATCATCATCAACCTATCCACGCCCCAAGCAATACCGCCGTGTGGTGGTGCGCCATAATGGAAGGCTTTATACATGGTGCCAACGCTTTTCAGCATTTCCTCTTTGTTGTAACCCATGTTTTTGTAGGTCGCTTCCAGAATTTCGGGTTTATGGGCACGAATGGAACCGCCACCAATTTCGTAACCATTTAATATTAAATCGTATTGTTGGGCGATGATGCTTCCAATTTCTTCTTCCTTGCCATTCATGTGTTTTTCAATATCATAAACTGCTGGCATTGAGAAGGGGTTGTGTGTAAATGTCCATCTTCCTTCATCCGTTTTTTCAAACATGGGGAAATCAATCACCCAAGCCGGACGTAATTCCTTCGGATTGATTAAATGCAACATGCTTCCCAATTCCTGACGCACGGCATCCAAAGCTTTATTAGCAGTGGCATAATCAGCCGCCGAGAAAAACACAATATCGCCCACTTTAGCATTGGTTGCCTTGATGATACCTGCTGCAATGTCTTCGCCTAAAAATTTAATAATAGGCGATTGTAAATCGGTTTCATTAACAATGATATAAGCCAAACCGCCCAAACCATGTTGTTGCGCTGTGGCCGTTAATTTTTCAATTTGTCCTTTAGATAAACGCTTGTTGCCTTGTTCTTTGGCAGAGACTTTAATGCATTTTACAATCCCGCCTTCGTCAATAGGTTTGCTAAACACTTGAAACGTCGTGTCTTTTACAATGTTTGTAATGTCTTGAAGTTTTAAACCAAAGCGTAAATCGGGTCGGTCGCAACCATAATAATACATGGCATCTTGGTAGGTTATCACTTCAAACGGACGTAATATCCATTTGTTGCCATATATTTTGGTTACCACTTCATTAAACATTTTGGTGTTTAAATCGATGATTTGTTTCATGCTGGCATAGGCCAATTCCATATCCAATTGGGTGAATTCCGGCTGACGGTCACCACGAGAATCTTCATCTCTAAAACAACGGGCAATCTGGAAATACTTTTCGTAACCGCTTACCATCAACATTTGTTTAAACTGTTGTGGTGCTTGTGGTAAGGTGTAAAATGTCCCGGATTGTTTACGGGTTGGCACAATAAATTCGCGAGCACCTTCATCGGTTCCTGCGCTTAAAATAGGGGTTTCAATTTCCAAGAAATTCTCTTCATCTAAAATGTCGCGGAGTAATTTGATGACCTTGTGGCGGTTGACAATCACACGACGCACATCATCATTTCTATGGTCTAAAAACTTATATTGAAAACGAATGGTTTCGTTGGTTTTTGTCGCACGTTTTATTTCAAAAGGAAGTGTTCTGGATAAGTTTAAAATATCAAGTTCGTAAGCTTCCAATTCTATTTTTCCAGTCCTTAAAGCCGCATTATAATCATCTTCCTTACGCTGAACAATCGTACCCGTAACGGTAATCACCGATTCTGGTTTTAACTTCACCAATTCATCTAAATTAGGAAACGATTCCCTGCTCAAACGCACTTGGAAAATCTCTGTACTGGAATCACGTAAATCAATAAATATCAATTCCCCGTGATCTCGAACACTCGATACCCAACCCGCAAAGGTTACTTTTTCAGAAATGTTACTTTCGGAAATAGCGGTGATTACATGTGTTCTGTATTCCTCTTTTATGATGATGGGGATTTTAGGAACCGATTCTTCTTGTATTTCCCTTTCTTCCGAAATTGGCACAGACAAATCGGGATTTGCTTCAGAAAATGGAACGGACAAATCGTGACTTGTCCCTTCGCTTAATTTATTTAAAATAATTTGACGAATTACTTTTCCATTCGCTCCTTTTCCAATAACACCCAAAACCTTTCCAACTAAAATCCCTTCTTTTCCTTGGTTTCCAGCTTTAATATCGTTGGCAACGGCTTCATTCTCAGAAATGATTTTCGCAATGGCATCCTGAATTTTTTCTTCGGAAATCGTATTTTCCTCAAAATAGGTTTTATAGTTAAATTGAGCATTATCCAACAACGATTTAATGGCATTTTGAACCAATACCACCGTTACTTTTTCGTCTTTGAATAATTTGAATATCTCTATAAAATCCTGAATGTTTTCGATTTTGGAATAGTCTTCAGGTTTTATGTTGTTTGATAAGGTTTTAGCAACAAATGAAGCATCATTCAATTCGTTATTAATGGCCACGAAGGTTTCAGAACGTAACGAATCTGCCGTGAAAAACTTAGCATCTTGTGGCAATACGCCGCCATGTATTAAAATAGATTCTACGGCAAAGGGAAGCATTTTGGTATCTACATGAATCGATTCCACGGCACTTTTAATGTTTACTAAAGGCAAATCGGGTTCTGAAATAAAGCGGTAATCCGCTTCAAATTCCTTTTTACGCATGGTTTTGGTTTGCTTTAAATCGGCGTCCCATAAAACCGTGGTTTGGTCGGGTCTGAATTCTTTATTTTCAATATAATAGTTGAATT
>Ga0210021_1000952_pt1 | contig 30489 bp, 31 predicted proteins | sample CryGeymeta201517_FD_183981 | JGI IMG/M metagenome (GOLD analysis project Ga0210021, IMG submission 183981) | Groundwater microbial communities from Crystal Geyser aquifers in Utah, USA - Crystal Geyser metaG 2015-17 (SPAdes) (version 2) | ecosystem: Environmental > Aquatic > Deep subsurface >... | reverse complement strand
AATTTTAAAGCAAAAAATTGTGTCCTTGCGCATTCGTTACAAGAGGCTATTTTTTATGCTAAAGCAGATGCAAATCCTTTTATTTTAGGAGGCGCTCACATTTATAAACAAGCCATAGCCTTGGCGGATGTTTTAGACCTCACTTTTATTCACCACAGCTTTGAAGGGGATGTTTTTTTTCCAGAAATTGATAAAGCTATTTGGAAAGAGACGTCGCGTCAAGATTTTAAAGCCGACGAAAAAAACAAATTCGATTATAGTTTTGTGAGGTTTGAAAAACGATAACAACTTTTAGTTATTCAGGCTTAAGTGTTACATATTATCAAAAATAATTACTGATTTGTTTTATTAAAGAAGAGCATACCAAGTTGAGATATTAGTAATAATAATAAAGGCAGCACAAGTTTAAAATTATTATCATGAATAACAGCAACCAATAATATTAAACATAATATGCTTGTAGAAGAAAATACTATTTTACTAAATTTCATTTTTACTTACATTCTAAAGCAGTTAGATACCAAGAGACTCCAGCTATTGCGGCCAACCCCCATCCAATAGGATTACTTGCAAAAAAGACAGCACCATAAAAACCTAAACTTGATAAGACAGTTTGTGCGCCACAATAATTTGTACCCCCTATCAGTATTTCCATCTGATTTAATTCTAATGTTTTCATAATTTTTAAAATTTAAAGTTAAACAATTTATTAATTTATAAAATCACTTATTAAAAAACTTTTTTTAATAAAACTGCCAATAAAATATATAAAAGGAGTCAATACTATTATTGTTATAGCTATATCTTCACTCTTTGCAATTTGGTCATTTCTGTAATAAAAAAAATAAAAAAATATTAATAAAATACTTGTAATAAAACCAATAATTTTTTCCATTTTAATTTTTCACAATCTCTTCCACATTGAAATTTTCTTTACGCAACACAGTGACAATTTCATTATACAATGATATCATTTCTAGATATTTTTTTTTAAAAATAAAATAACCTAAAATTTTAAATCTCCAATTACGATGTATTACAATTTTATTGTTTTGGATTTTCATAAAAATATAATAAAAATTATTAAAAACTACAATACTCTTTTCATTAAAGGAATATTGTAGTTTTTTAATAATACAAATTTTTTTAATTATTATTTGAATATCTTTCACAACAGAACAAATATACTAAAAAGGAAGTTTTGACTTGTGATTTTAGGACATTCAGTTGGTATACTTAAATTATGCATTATTTATGTTGCATGTACAATTAAGATTACCACTAATATATCCATAAATTGAGCCCCATAGTCCAAAAACTAATAAACCAAGGCCTGTACTACCCCTTACACAACGATCGAATGAAGGACAGTCACTTCCTCCCTCAATTTTTTCCATCTGATTTAATTCTAATGTTTTCATAATTTTTTAAAATTTAAAGTTAAACAATTTATTAATTTGATTTCAAAATCTTTACAAACCTAAAACACAGAAGCGACAAATTTTGTCGTTTTACATTTATTTTATAAAATATTTTTGTGTTTGTTTGCTAAAACGTATTTCGTAACCTTCATTTCGTAAATCGTTAAGCATTCTTTATATGGTTCTGCTACTACAGCCAAACTTATCGGCTATACAATCTAAAGAGCACAGTCTGTTTTGCTCTAAAAGATAAATGAGATAATCTAAGTTTTTTTTTCGTTCGTTAAAAGTCATAATAATTTTAAGGTTTTAAAAACCATAACTATTACATACAGCATTACTAATACCATAAAGCCATTTATTTTTAATGTGAGGAGGGGTTGTAATTTTAATTTGGCGCTACAATAACAGTTTCATTAAATTTGTGTATTTGTAGCGCCTCTGTTGTTATTTTGCAATTTCATATAGTAAAGGGTTTAAAAAGTTAAACAATCTGATCTCAAAATTATGTTTCTCCATTAACCTTTAGCAACAGAGGTTTTTAGTTGGTATATAGATTGGAAATTTATCTTAATTATACAACAACTTTTGTGGTTTTAATATAATTTCACCCCCCCTCTCCATATTATTTAAATTATTAATACACTGCTATTTGTGTGTTTTTGGTGTTTAAAAAATAATGTGTAATCTTATAAATTGTATAGAATTACCTTACCTTTAGTAAGGTAATTCTATACAAAAAATGGCGTTTTTGAGGATTTTAATCAGTTAATTTCATCTGGTTTTCGCTTATTTTACAAACTGTAAACCTCAAAAAGTGTCTTTTAAATGCTATTTTTACGTAAAAATTAATGTTGTGATTGTTTTAAAATAAAAAACCATTTGTCAATTTACAATCTATGAAAACCTGTGACTTTTGCGGCAATCCAGTTAAAGATATTGCATTAATCTGTCCATATTGCGCCCAACCACTTTCGGTTTTACCAAAAAAGGCAATTGTAGTCAGAAAAGTATTGATTCTAAATCTTGAGGCAGGTATGCCTTTTGTTAAAGATGCTTTAGAAAAATTTGATTTGGCTTTAAAATCGGTGTCTTCTCAAAATATTGGCAGCATAAAAATCATTCACGGATATGGTTCTTCGGGTACCGGTGGTAAGATTAAAATTGCTTTGCGTCAAAGGCTAAAATCGCTGTTGATTAATAAAGTTATCAAAGGATTTATTGTCGGTGAAAATTATTCAAAATTGACAAACTCAGCAATATATAACCAAAAAATAGTTGATTGTTATCCTGAATTATTAGAAACCCAACATGCTGATATTTATAATCCGGGAATTACGTTTGTGGAGTTGTAAATATTTAAATTCTTCTGACCTTTTACCTGCAAGGTCTCTTTTTGACCTTGTAGGTGTGATAAAATAAGATTTTACTTTGTAAAAAAATTGAACAATCTCTTTAAATTTGTCCTTTATAAAAGATACCTACAAGGTTTTAAAAACCTTGCAGGTATATTGTAGTTAGCGATTTTTCACTGCGTTTATCTTTGATAAACTTGTTAAAAATGACAAGACAAAAAACCTATTTTATCGTCATCACAAAAGGCATTCTTGCCTGAATTCCTTCTAATTGCACCAAGCTTTTAAGGTGTTCATAAATCATTACATTTTCATCACCAAGCTCAGTTTTAAGATTTTGTTTTAAGCTAATAAAGGGCACATTTTTAAAGGCATCTTTAAAATCTTTTGAAAAGTTTGGATAACTTACGCGTTTATAATCGGTGGTACTAGCCATTTCGGCGGCAGCTAAAACGGCATCGTCTAAAGTCCCCAATTCATCTACCAATCCGTTTTGCAAAGCTTGCGTTCCTGTCCAAACACGACCTTGTGCTATGGCATCAATTTCTTCAAAAGTTTTGTGCCGACCTTGTGCCACTTTGGTCACAAAATTAATGTAAAAATCCTCAATATATTCGGTGACTTCACCTTTAAAATGATCGGACATAGGTTTAAATGGACTGTAATTTTCAGCGTTTTTATTCGTGCCAACTTGCTCTGAATTGACACCAATATTTTTAGCAAATCCGCTGGCATTCGGGATGATACCAAAAACGCCGATAGACCCTGTAATGGTTGTGGGTTGTGCAAATATTTTATCGGCGTTACACGCCATATAATAGCCACCAGAAGCGGCGTAATTACCCATAGAAACCACTACAGGTTTTTCTTTTTTGGTCAATTCAATTTCGCGCCAAATGATGTCGGATGCCAATCCGTCGCCACCCGGTGAATTGATACGCAACACAATGGCTTTAATGTTTTTGTCTTTTCGCGCTTTTGTAAGATACTTAATCATGGTTTCTGGCCCAATGTAATCTTCGTTGCCTTCGCCATTCATAATTTCACCTTCGGCATAAATAATGGCAATTTTGTCTTTAGCCGTAGAGGTGATAAGTCCTTTGCCACTGTCAATATAGTCCATTAAATCGACTTTTAACAATTTTTCATCGTCAGTAATACCCGTTAATTTTTTTAATTTTGAAACGTATTCGTCGTGATACAAAGCGCCGTCAATCATTTTATTTTGCAAGGCGCGTTTTGCATTTCGAGCGTCTAAATTATCGGCAATCACATTCAATTGTTCAACGGTTTTAGACCTGCTTTTAGCAATATCGGCAAGCATAGTTTGCCAAATTGATTGTAAAAAAGAGGTTATTTGTTCGCGATTTGCATCGCTCATTTTGTTTTCTAAAAATGGTTCAACGGCGCTTTTATATTTGCCGTGACGAATGACTTCCATTTTAAGACCATATTTTTCTTGAAAGTCTTTAAAATAAAGTATTTCGGCTGATAATCCTTTAAAATCAATGTTGCCAATTGGGTTGATATAAATAGAATCGGCAACCGAGCTGAGGTAATAATTTTTTTGAGAATATCCATCCGCGAAAGCGTTGACAAATTTACCCGAAGTTTTAAAATCTTCTAATTTATTGCGAATGGCTTGCATTTGGGCAAAACCGGCGTTTAGGTCTTTTGATTCGATACTGATGCCCTCAATACGGTCGTCGTTTTTAGCGTTTTCAATGGCAATTAAAACCTTATCTAAGCTTAAAATTTTGTGGTTTTTTATGCCAAATGCGTCGATAAAGGGGTCAGAAACGCTGTAATTATCACGCATTTCATAGTCTAAATTAAGAATTAAAACGCTGTTATTATCAATGGTAACGGCATCTTTATCGCTTAAAGCGGAACCAAAAACGCCAATAATAAACACAAAAACGACAGTCATTAAAATAAAGGCGATAAAAACACCTAATATTGAGGCTAAAAGATTTTTAAAAAAGGACATATTATTAAGGTATAATGTTTATAAGTTGGGCTGTAAAGATAAAATATTATGCGATAGATTTAGTTAATTTGTAGCGCACAAATGAAAATACAAAGAACAACCTATTTATCGTTAGGAAGCAATCAAGAAAACTGCATGCAAAATTTGCAAAATGCGGTTGATTTAATAGCTCAAAATGTTGGTGATATTACCTGTATTTCATCGGTTTATAAAACCGCTGCTTGGGGTTTTAAAAGTGATGACTTTTTGAATATTTGCCTTCAGTTAACTACCAATTTAATACCGGAAGTCTTATTGGAGCGATTATTAAATATTGAACAAAAACTTGGGCGTATTAGGCCTTTTGAGGATGTTTATGAGCCGCGGATTATCGATATAGATATCTTGTTATTTGAAGATGAAATTATTGTTTCAAAAAATTTTATTGTGCCACATAAAGCGATGTTAAACCGCCAGTTTGTGATGGTTCCGCTTGCCGAAATTGCGCCTAATTTAATTCACCCCATTACAAAAAAAACAATTTTAGCAAACCTTAACGAAAACTGTGAAGATGCTTCTAAGGTTGAGAAAATTGAAGCACAAATAATACGGCCACTTTCATTGGTTGAAAAATATAATTATATTGCCATAGAAGGAAATATTGGCGCTGGAAAAACCTCATTAGCCAAAATGATGTCGGATGATTTTAATGCAAAAATTGTGTTAGAACGCTTTGCCGAAAATCCATTTTTGCCAAAATTTTATGACGATAAAGAGCGCTTTGCCTTTCCGTTAGAGATGAGTTTTTTAGCCGATAGGTATCAACAATTAATGGATGATTTGGCGCAATTCGACTTGTTTAAAAATTTTATTATATCTGATTATTACATTTTTAAGTCGCTTATTTTTGCTCAAGTAACCCTAACACAAGATGAATACAATCTTTACCGACGCATGTTTGATTTGATTTATAAAGAGATTTCTAAGCCCGATTTATATGTGTATCTCTATCAAAACACCGAGCGTTTATTAGAAAATATAAAGATGCGTGGGCGCGATTACGAGCGAAATATTACGACTGATTATTTAGAAAAAATCCACCAAGGCTATGCTACTTTTATAAAATCAGATCAAAAATTAAAAACCTTAATTATAGATATTTCTAATTTTGATTTTGTAAATAGGCCAGAAGATTATGAAAGTCTCATACAAAAAATCAAAGCTTTTAAGGCTTAATTTTTCTTTTTTAAACCCTGATTTTCGGCAAAATATTCACAAAAATCGTGCATGGTAGCGCTCATTTTTTCATCGTTTGTAGCGCGCTGGTAAGTATCGGCTAACGACCTTAAAGTTTGGTAGAAAAAAACTTTCATCTCTTGCAAGGGCATTTCTTTAGTCCACAAATCCATTTTCAAGGTTTCGTGTGTTTTTGAATCCCAAACCGACAGTAAAAGCGCCTTGGTATCGGCATTAAAAATGTTGTTATCTTGAGAAGTCCAATGAATGGTTTCTGGAATTTGGTTTTCGTCTAGGCTAACGTTGAATTCTATTTTCGAACTTTTATTTGTCATCATTTCTAGGTTTGTATTTTGATTTTTTAAAGAGGGTTTCGTTAGGCATCAGCAACATATTATTAAGGCTAATGGCGTTATTTTTCACAAACGATTTTACAATTTGAAAACCGATATAAGTGCCAATTTCACTGGGAGTATCTCGGTCATTTTCAAGATAAAATTTTGAAAAGGGCGCTTGGTTTATAAAGCGCGCCATCAAGTTTTTATCGGTGCTAAAAAGCAGTTGGTTTTCTACAAAATATTTCCAAATAAATTCTTCATTAGCATGTGCCCATTGAAGTTTTTGAGGGTCATATCCCAACAAAGTACTATCGGCTAGGCTTGGCAAAAAGGCTTTGCTTTGATATAACAATTTGCCTTGCTGAATGCAACTGCTAATAAATGTTTGGGTATTTTGAGGCGGTAAATTTTTTTGAGCAATGGCTTTAGCGACCTCGGCCATTAAATATTTTTTATCAAAAGGGGCGCTTAAATACTGAGGAAACCCTTCATATACGTCGTGTTTGCTCCCTAAATACATGTCTAGCGAAATTAAGAGTAAACTGTCGGCATAAATAACCTTGTTTAAATAATCGACTTCCGAAATTAGGGTGAGCACTTTGGGTTCATTAAATTTTGGATAATAGTATTTTATATGCTTAAACAGGCTGGTTAAATCAACCGTTTGCTCCTTAAAATCGGGAAAGGTTTTTTGCACTTCGGCATAAAGAAAGCGGTTGTCTTTATTTTTTATTTTGTTTAGCCACACGCTATCGGGTTCTTGATTCGGAAAAAGATAGGGAAATTGCGCTTTTATCTCCGCCAAGGTTTGTGGTGTCGCACTGTAAAATAGCTTGTCAAATCGGCTGACTTCAATTTTTACATCAATTTTTGAAGTGTCAACCGCCAGTTTGTCTTTGTTTTTGCAAGCCCCCAAAACAAGAACGCTTAAAAAGAACACAACAAATAGTTTAAAAAGCTTCATAAATTGATGTAGTAAAAAATATTAATCCTTATTTTTGCTGGCAAAACTACTAAATAGTTTACACAATGCAGGTACAAAAAATCACAAAACATCTCGTCAATTGGTTAAAAGCGTATTCCGAAAAATCACATACAAAAGGTTTTGTAATTGGCGTTTCGGGTGGAATTGATTCGGCGCTAACTTCCAAGCTTTGTGCCTTGACGGAATTGCCTGTTATTTGTGTTGATATGCCAATTTATCAAGCACAAAATCAGATTGATAGGGCACATGCGCATATAAAATGGTTGCAACAAAGTCATCAAAATGTGCGTTTTGAAAAGGTGTCTTTGACGGAGGTTTACAACGGGTTAATCACCGCTTTGCCAAAGGTAGAAAACGAAGCAATTCGCGTGATGGCTTTAGTCAATTCAAGAGCGCGCTTGCGAATGACGACATTGTATTATTTTGCCGGATTACACAACTATTTAGTGGCGGGAACGGGTAATAAAATTGAAGATTTTGGCGTCGGATTTTTTACTAAATATGGTGATGGTGGTGTAGATTTAAGTCCAATTGCCGACTTAACCAAAACAGAAGTTTACACCTTGGCGCGCCATTTAGGCGTTAATCAGGCAATTATAAGTGCGCCACCAACCGACGGACTTTGGGGCGATGACCGCACGGACGAAGACCAATTGGGGGCGAGCTATCCCGAATTAGAATGGGCGATGAACATGCACAACCAAAACTTTAAACCCACTGATTTTAAAGGTCGGCAAAGAGCAGTTTTAACGATTTATACCAAATTGCATCAAGCCAATAAACATAAAATGGAACCGATTCCGGTTTGTTTGATTCCTAAGGAATATAAACAAAGCCTTTAAAAATTAAACGACCCTTTTTAACTTTTCGCACAGCAATTTTTTTAAGTGGATGTAGTTTTGAACTTGCTCAAGTAATTGTAGTTGAGGTGATTCTTGCACTTCTTTTTTAAGGGCTTCAATTTTTTGTAAAATCAATATCCGACGTAAATTTAAAATAGTGTCGGTTACCCATTGCGATAATTTGTCGGCTATTTTTGGAGGATAGATTTTTTTTAGTTCCCAATTGCTGATAAGATATTTTTCATCTTCCATTAAAATATCGGTAATAACCTGAGCGATATCAGGCGATTTGTGAGTAACAAACGCATCAATATTAATTTTTTCATCTTGGTTTAACTGATGAATGATATCGAAATAAATTGTTTTAAAAAGTTCGTTTGAAAATTCAATTTCATCTTCCTGCAATTGTAAATAGATTTCTTTTGCCACTGTGTTGACAATGATTTGTTCTTCCATAAGTTCCAAACCATCGGCATTGGTATTGGCGACAAAATCAACAAATTCAACCTCATTATTTCCGTAAAGTAGCAAGATTTTTATAATCGCTTTTTCTAAAACAAACAAGGTATTTATATCAGATGGAGCTTCTGTTTTAACAACTTGAAAGGCTTCCTTTTGAATTTGTTGTAGCTGTTGAATTGTTTGGGTATTGCTTTTTTTAAGATGCTGAGCGAGTTCATTAAATAGCACACTTTCCGAAATATTCATCAGCCGCGCACATTCTTGTAGGTAAATTTCTCGCTGAATTAAATCGGGAATTTTAGAGATGCTCAACACAATTTCTCTAATTAATCCCGCCTTTTTAATGGGGTCATTTTTGGTTTCTTCTAGCAATAACGAAACCTTAAAGGTGATAAAATCTTTTACCTGGGTTTCTAGAAATTCTTTTATTTCGGCTTGAGAGGATTTTCGTGCAAAACTATCTGGGTCATCGCCATCGGGAAAGGTGAGTACTTTCACGTTCAAACCTTCGGCTAAAATTAAATCAACTCCTCTAAATGAGGCTTTTATTCCTGGTGCATCACCGTCATAAAGCACCGTGATATTTTTTGTCAACCGACTAATTAAGCGAATTTGGTCAGGTGTTAATGCCGTGCCTGACGAAGCTACCACATTTTCAATACCATTTTGATGTAGCGAAATCACATCGGTATAACCTTCAACTAAATAGCAATTATCAGCTTTGGCAATGGCTTGTTTTGCCTCAAAAAGACCGTACAAAACTTTGCCTTTGTGGTAAATATCGCTTTCGGGTGAGTTTAAATATTTGGCAACATTTTTATCAGATGTTAAAATACGTCCACCAAAACCCAAAACTCGTCCACTCATACTTAGAATCGGGAATAGGACTCGGCCTTTAAAGCGGTCGAAATCACTTTGCTCATTCACAATGGTTAGCCCTGTTTTTGCGAGGTAGTCTATTTGAAAGCCCTTGTTTAAAGCGGCTTTGGTAAAGGCATCACGGTCGTTAAGTGCATAACCTAACTTAAATTTTTTAATGGTTTCATCGGTAAAACCACGTTCTTTAAAATAGCTTAAGCCAATGGCTTTGCCTTGTGATGTATTTATAAGGTTTAAATGGAAGTAATCGGCAGCAAATTGGGTAACTAAAAACATGCTTTCGCGTTCGTTGGCTTCTAGTTTTTGCTCGTCGGTTTGTTGTAATTCCTCAATTTCAATATTGTATTTTTTGGCGAGGTATCTAAGCGCTTCGGGATAGGTAAAATGTTCGTGCTCCATCAAAAAGGTAACCACACTACCGCCTTTGCCTGAGCTAAAATCTTTCCAAATTTGTTTGGTTGGCGATACCATAAACGAAGGGGTTCTCTCATCCGAAAATGGACTGAGTCCTTTATAGTTACTGCCCGCTTTTTTTAAATGTACAAACTCACCTATCACCTCATCTATTTGTGCGGTTTGAAAAATAAGGTCTATGGTAGCTCTGCTAATCATTTAATATTGAAAACCTAAAAGTATGTTTCGTTTATTAAGAAACCGCTTTTAATTTTTTGAGAGTGGATTTAGTCAATTTATGTTCGGCATATTTTTTATTGATGCTCAAAAATTTGGTGTCGGTACCGGGTAATTCAAACATATCATCGGTTAAAATAGCTTCACAAAGAGAACGCAATCCACGCGCGCCTAATTTGTATTCTATGGCTTTATCAACTATATAATTTAAAGCACTTTCTTCAAATTTTAATTCGATGCCGTCCATGTCAAAAAGTTTGACATACTGTTTTACGATTGCATTTTTAGGGTCGGTTAAAATAGCTCTTAGAGTATCGGCGTCAAGCGGACTCATATACGATAAAACAGGTAAACGACCGATTATTTCGGGAATTAATCCAAAGCTTTTTAAATCTTTAGGGATGATATATTGCAACAAATCATTTATTTCTATTTTGTGGTCGCTAATGGAAGCGCTATAACCAACAGCCTGCATATTAAGGCGTTTGCTAATAATTTTATCGATACCATCAAAAGCACCACCCGCAATAAATAGAATATTTTGGGTGTTTATTTCGATAAATTTTTGGTCGGGATGTTTGCGTCCACCTTTTGGCGGTACATTTACAATACTTCCTTCAAGCAATTTTAAAAGCGCCTGTTGCACACCTTCACCCGAAACATCTCTGGTGATAGATGGGTTATCACCTTTACGGGCAATTTTGTCGATTTCGTCAATAAAAACAATGCCTTTTTCGGCTTTTTCCTTATTGTAATCGGCGGCTTGTAATAAACGCGTTAAAATGGTTTCAACATCTTCGCCAACATAGCCGGCTTCGGTTAAAACGGTTGCGTCAACAATGGCAAATGGCACATTTAGCATTCGGGCAATGGTTCGGGCAATGAGTGTTTTGCCGGTTCCCGTTTCGCCCACTAAAATAATATTGCTTTTTTCTATCTCAACATCGTTTTCCGATGGTTTTTGAAGCAGGCGTTTATAATGGTTATAAACCGCTACTGACATTACTTTTTTTGATTGTGATTGACCAATAATGTATTGATCAAGAAATTCTTTTATCTCTTTTGGTTTTCGCAAAACAAGTTCAGCAGCAAGGTTTTTGACGCTGCTATCGCTCATTTCTTCTAAAACAATGCCATGAGCTTGTTCAATGCACCTATCGCAAATATGCGCTTCAATTCCGGCAATCAATAAATTGGTTTCGGCTTTTTTTCTACCACAAAATGAACAAGTTAGAATTTCTTTTGCCATATTTTTAAATTAGTTTCTTTTTAGTATTTCGTCAATCATACCGTATTCTTTGGCTTCGTCGGCTTTCATCCAATAATCGCGGTCACTGTCTTTTTCTACCTTTTTAAGGGTTTGGCCTGAATGATTTGCGATAATGGCATATAATTCACCTTTTAATTTTAAGATTTCGCGGGCGGTAATTTCAATATCGCTGGCTTGGCCTTGTGCACCGCCAAGTGGTTGGTGAATCATAATTCGAGAGTGGGGCAATGCCGAACGCTTTCCTTTAGTTCCGGCGCACATTAAAACCGCTGCCATTGATGCGGCCATTCCGGTACAAATCGTTGCAATATCGGGTTTAATAAATTGCATGGTATCATACATCCCTAATCCGGCATAAACGCCACCGCCAGGGGAATTGATGTAAATTGAAATATCTTTTGTGGCATCCACACTTTCTAAAAATAGCAATTGCGCCTGAATAACATTTGCCACATAATCGTCAATCGCCGTTCCTAAAAAGATGATTCTATCCATCATTAAACGCGAAAAAACATCCATTTGCGCTACATTTAAATGGCGCTCTTCTATAATGTAAGGCGTTACACTGCTTACCAATTTATCGTAATACAAGCTATTAATACCGTGATGCTTGGTTGCGTATTTTTTAAATTCATTGCCGTAATTCATTCCGAAATATTTAGATGGGTTAAAGTGGTAAAGATAAGAACAATTTATTAATTGAAAGTGTCAATAAAATCCTAAAAGTACACTTTTAAGTTGTTGCTATAATTTGATTAGGATAAAACCGTGTAGGTTATAAACGACACTAAATATGCTAATCCTGTCATAAAAAAGAGTTGCAACATTGGCCATTTCCAAGAATTTGTTTCGCGTTTCACAACTGCTAAAGTGCTCATACACTGCATGGCGAAAACATAATATAAAAGCAATGACATGCCGGTTGGAAAATCAAAAAGGGGCTTGCCGGTATTTTGGTTGATTTCGTTTTTCATGCGTTCACGAATGGTTTTAGTATCACCTTCGTTTTCTACACTATAAATGGTTGCTAAAGTGCCGACAAAAACTTCGCGCGCTGCAAATGAGCTAATTAAGGCAATGCCTATTTTCCAATCGTAGCCCAAAGGTTTTATAAGGGGTTCGATGATATGACCCATAGTGCCAATATAGGAATGTTGTAATTTATAAGAACCTAATTTTTTGGTAAAGGCGGTACTTGATTCAGGTAATTCGGGATTTTCTTGTTTTACAATTTGTGTAGCATTTTTAAAATGGTAAGGTCCGTTTGAGGCTAAAAACCACAAAACAATTGAAAGCGCCAAAATGATTTTTCCCGCACCAAAAATAAAAGCCTTTGTCTTTTCTATTATGGCATAGGCCACATTTTTAGGTGACGGTATTTTGTAATTGGGCATTTCAATTATAAAAAACTTTTTCTTTCTGATTTTGAGTGTTTTGTCTAAAATATAAGCCGACAAAACTGCGGTTAAAAATCCAATTAAATATAAGGCCATTAAAACCGAAGCTTGTAAACTGATGAAGCCAAAAAGACGTTTGTCGGGAATAATAAGCGCAATGATGATGGCGTAAATAGGCAACCTGGCTGAGCATGTTATAAAAGGCGTTACCAAAATTGTGATTAAACGCTCTTTCCAACTGCCAATGTTTCTAGCGGACATAATGGCCGGAATGGCACAGGCGGTTCCCGACATTAAAGGCACAACACTCTTGCCGTTCAATCCAAAAACACGCATGATTTTATCCATTAAAAAAACCACGCGGCTCATATAGCCGGTTTCTTCTAAAATGGAAATAAACAAAAATAGGATGGCAATTTGTGGAATAAAAATGGCAATGCCGCCAATTCCGGGTATGATGCCATTGATGATTAAATTAGTTAAAACACCAGGTGCTAATTGTGTTTTTGCCCAGCTACTCAACTGCAAAAAAACATGGTCTATTAAATCCATAGGCAAACTTGCCCAGTCAAAAATGGATTCAAATACTACAAAAAGAATTAAAAAAAAGATGAGGTAGCCAAACACTCGGTGCATCAAAATGCTGTCGATTTTAGCGCGTAAATCGGTTCCTTCAACGCGGTTTACATCATAATCTTTTTTTAAGATGTTATTAATTTGTTGGTAACGCAAAATGGTTTCGCGATGCTGAAGTTGTTTTACCTTAGAGTGATTTTTTAGAAACGCCTTTGCAGCTTCTTTTTGCGCTTCATCTAAATGTTTCAAATTTCGAAATTGCGTAATGGTAAGCCATGCTTGATATAAAGGTAATTTTGGGAAAGCCCGTTTTAAGTCCTCAAAAAACGCTTCGTCAATTTTAGCAGATAAATCATCTAAGGTTATGGTACTAAATTTTTTATAGTTTAAGATAGCTTCTTTCAGAATTTCAATTCCCGTATTTTTGCGGGCACTTATTAAAACTATTTCGGTATTTAAATCCGCTTTAAGCGCTTCAATAGCTATTGAAATTCCTTTTTTATTCATTTGATCGGCCATATTAATGGCTAATACAATGGGAATTTCTAAATCTTTTAATTGAGAAAATAATAAAAGGTTTCGTTTTAAATTTTCAACATCGGCTACCATCACAATAACGTCGGGATATTCGCTGGCGTTAGGATTTAATAGGGTATCGAGAACTATATTTTCGTCTAAAGTTGTGGGATTAATGCTGTAAGTGCCCGGTAAATCAATGATTGAGGCGGCGGTTTTAGCATTTAGCCTAAAAAAACCTTCTTTTCGGTCAACGGTAATACCTGGATAATTACCTACTTTTTGTTTTAATCCGGTAAGCTGATTAAATAAAGAGGTTTTACCCGTATTAGGGTTGCCAACTAAGGCAATTTTTATTAATTTTTTGTCGCCCATATTTAAAAATACTAAAGCTTTATAATTTGAATTTTACTGGCAACATCTTTTCTGATAGCCAAATAATTGCCATCAACTTTTATATAGAGGGGGTCTTTAAAAGGCGCTATTTGAATGAGTTCAACTACTTTTCCGGGAAGGCAGCCCATTTCTAGTAAATTTAAGGGAATGCTTTTTAAAGCGATTTGCTCGATGCATCCGCGTTCTCCTTTTTTTAAATCGGCTACCGTTGTGTTCAATTGCTATTGAGATTGAATATAAATAGTGGCAAATATACTAAATTAAGAACGCTTAAGCAGGCCATTTATCAAGGTTTGTGGTAGCTTTGTTTTAAGATATCAATATCGGTAATTAATTTTTGAACCGCTTCTTTATTAGTGCCGTCATAGATTCCCCTGATTTGCTGATTTTTATCAATGAGTATAAAATGTTCGGTATGGATAAAGTCTTGTTCACCGCCGTCGCCCTCGTCTAAAACGGCGAAATACGATTTTCGGGCAAGATTGTAAATTTCTTTTTTATCACCGGTAACCATGTGCCATTTTGAAGCCACAACTTTGTTTTTATCGGCATAAGCTTTAAGCACCGAAACGCTGTCAATATCTGGTGTAACCGAAAAGGAAAGCATCATCACTTCGCCATCATTTTTAAAAGCTTCTTGAACTTGCCCCATATAATTGGTCATAATTGGGCAAATTGATTGACAATGTGTAAAGAAAAAATCGGCTACATAAATCTTATCGCGATAAGTTTTATCAGTAATGGTATCACCATTTTGATCAATCATTTTAAAAGGAGCGATTTTGTGATGTTCTCTAACACCACGCATAGAAGGATCTACCAATTTTGGATTTACATCAACCGGATTAATAATAGGCAAAACCTGTTTAGGTGTTTGTATTTTATAAAAAGAATAAATAGCTACAACCGAAAATAACAGCATAAACAATAGGGTTGGGAGCGATTTTTTAAAAAATTTTAACAATTCCATAAGCTTAAAATAAGAGTCGCAAATTTACAATTATAATTCTTTTTATCAGTATCGGTTTAAATTGAGATTATTTAACAAATTATTGAAACGCGTTAAGTTTCGATTTTATTTATAAAACAGTACATTTGTGCACTTAAAAACAAAAAAAGCCCTACATGGAATTATTTATAAAAATTGCACAATTCATCTTAAGTCTTTCTTTATTAATTGTTTTACACGAATTTGGACATTATTTGCCAGCCAAATTATTTAAAATTCGCGTTGAGAAATTCTTTTTATTTTTTGACGCTTGGGGCAAAAAACTTTTCAGCTTTAAAAAAGGAGAAACAGAATATGGTATTGGCTGGTTGCCTTTGGGCGGTTATGTAAAAATTGCGGGAATGATAGATGAGAGTATGGATAAGGAGCAATTAAAACAGCCACCTCAAGCTTGGGAATTTAGAACAAAACCCGCTTGGCAACGCCTTATTGTTATGTTAGGTGGCGTTACCGTTAACTTTTTGCTTGCCATTTTAATTTATATTGGTATGGCTTATTTTTATGGAGACAAATACCTGCCAAATCAAGACGTAAAAGATGGGGTGATGATTAGCGATTCTATCGGATTTAAATTGGGCTTAAACAATGGTGATAAAATATTAACAATTGACAATGAAGTAGTTAAAAATTTTTCCGACATTCAATTAAAGATATTATTTGGAAAAGAAATAACCATTAACCGTCATGATTCTATTATGAACCTTGCCATTCCGAATGATTTTATTTCTCAAATTATTGATGCCGACCAAAGGCAGTTTATAAGCTTGCGGATTCCTTTTGTGATCGGTTCCATCTCTAAAACATCGCCAAATCTTGAACGTGGCCTAAAGTTAAAAGATGAAATTGTGGCTATTAACACAATACCGGTTCATTATTTTGACGAAGTGAGTGCAATTTTACAAAATTTAAAAGGACAAGAAGTCCCCGTGATGGTGCTTCGCGATGGAAAATCAGAAACACTCAATCTAAAAATTGATACCAATGGCAAATTAGGCGTTGGTCTCTACGATTTTACCTTTGCCGATTTAGAAAAAATGAACATCTATACCTTTGAAACCAAGGATTATTCTTTATTGCAATCGGTACCGGTAGGTTTGGAAAAATCTAAAGAAAAATTGTTAAGTTATGTGCAACAACTAAAAGCAATTTTCAATCCGAGTACGGGTGCTTATAAAGGGGTTGGTGGCTTCATTGCCATTGGAAGTATTTTTCCATCAGAGTGGAATTGGCAAGCATTTTGGAGCATTACAGCCTTTTTATCACTTATTTTAGGCTTTATGAATTTGTTGCCAATTCCCGCTTTAGACGGTGGTCATGTTATGTTTACCTTATTTGAAATTATCACGCGTAAAAAACCGAGTGATAAATTTTTAGAGTATGCCCAAATTACCGGATTTATCATTTTAATTGCGTTGCTATTATTTGCCAACGGAAATGATATTTATAAACTGTTTAGGTAAAAACGGCTATGCTTAGCAAGGCGTTTTCAATTTAAAGAATTGTCAACTTTTCAAAAGTTGACAATTCTAAATGATTTTAATGGGACCTCTTTTTAGCCCTTCGTTTTAAGATAAATGCCATAAAAAGACCGTAAACCAAGCCACCTAATAACTTGGCCACAAGGTATTTTAAGACAAATGGATAGGAAAAGTTTTGTAAAAATCCGCTAAAGCCTGTTTTAGAAAAAAGACTGAATACTGCTTCAATAAAGATAAGTGCCAAAATAAACACTAGGGCAGTATAAGCCAATGTTTTATAAAAATGAAAAGGGTTTAGTTGCGCCATTATTTAAGTTTTTCATTATTGTGATGGCGGTCGTGGTCGCGATTGGTTTTTAGTTCCATTTTGTTGTCGAAAGCTTTTTGTAAGTCAATACCCGTTTGATTCGCCAAACACAACACCACAAAAAGTACATCGGCTAATTCTTCGCCGAGGTCTTTATTTTTGTCGCTTTCTTTTTCACTTTGTTCGCCATAACGTCGGGCGATGATGCGCGCCACTTCACCAACTTCTTCGGTGAGTTGTGCCATATTGGTGAGTTCATTAAAATAGCGAACCCCGTGGATTTTTATCCATTGATCTACCGCTAATTGTGCGTTTTTTATGTTCATGTTGTGATGGTTTAAGATTCAAAAATATAAAATAAAAAAGGCCTATAAAATTCCATTCAAATTTACTTTAAACAAATTTTATAAATACTTCAAAAATTCTGCTCTCGCAAGCGGTTCAGCGCCCAAACTGCTCAAATGTTGGTTATAAACCTGACAATCTATAAGTTTGTAATGGTGTTGAGCGGCATAATGTGCCAACCAAATAAAAGCAATTTTTGATGCGTTACTCACCTTGCTAAACATACTTTCGCCACAAAAAATGGAGCCCAAATCTATTCCATACAAACCACCAACTAATTCATTATTTTGATAAACTTCAACCGATTTTGCCCAGCCTAGTTGGTGTAAATTAGTATAAGCTTGCTCCATGGCGTCGGTAATCCATGTGCCATTTTGCCCGTTGCGCTTACTTGTTTTACAGTGGTGAATCACCTCTGCAAAAGCGCTGTTAAATCTTACTTCAAAAATATTTTTTTTAATAAGCTGGCGCATACTTTTACTAATTAAAACGCGATTTGGAAACAGCACCATTCTGTGTTTTGGGCAGTACCATGTTATGGGTTCGCCTTCGCTATACCAAGGAAAAATACCACTTTTGTAAGCTAAAACTAGGCGCTGTGGCGATAAATCGCCACCAATAGCTAAAATGCCATTTGAATCGGCATAAAAAACGGGAGGAAAGCTCAGCGATTTATCTAAAATAAACATCTTGCATTCCCTCTGTTAAATCTTTAAATTAAAATGGTAAATCGTCAGGATCTGAATCATTCAAATCATTAGCGGCTTCAAACGCATCGGAGGCATCAATAGGAGGCACATTAGAACTTGGACCGTTAGATAAAGCCTCAATTTTCCAGCCTTGAACGGAGTTAAAATATTTCACTTCACCCTGTGGTGAGGTCCATTCGCGTCCTCTTAAATTGATGCTAATTTTTACATCTTGCCCTGCTTTGTAGTTGTCAAGGAGGTCACATTTATCTTGAATAAACTCTACCATAATGGGTTGAGGATATTGTTCGTTGGTTAAAATGACCACTTCGCGTTTTTTAAAACCTTTTGCGCCAAAGGTTTTTGTTTCATCAATTTTTTGAATTTTTCCGGTTACTTCCATTTTATAATAATTTTTAAATTAAAAGGCAAAGCCAAGCTGCCTCAAGGTTGTTATTTTTTAAATATTCTTGTGCTTTTAGGTGTTTTTCTCTTATTGATAATTTTGCAAGTTGCGGTTGTTGTGCTACAAAAGTAGCAATCTCATTTTTTGTAGGCAAGGTTTCAATATTTGCGAGCATTCCCAAATTATTTCCCGTTAAAATTGCGCTTTCGCGGATGGTTTTTGGCAAGGCATCAACGCCAATTCCCAAGTTAGAAAGTGGTTTTGGTATTTCGAAAAAGCCGTTTTTAGCGCGCGAATAAAAATTACCTCCTGCTCGGGCAACAAGGTCTAATTTTTGCTGATTGATAAGTCCATCGGCATCTAAAAAAGCCTGGTTGATATGCATGCAAACCAGTTCACAAATCACCAAATTGCCTGCGCCACCTTCTTTGCCAAGCGCTACAACCTCATTGACTTTACACTCCATTTGGATAGGCGATTCGGCGACTCTAAAGGGTTTTACCAACTCCGATTTTAACATCGTTAAGCCAGCTTTTTCAAATTCATTAACACCTTTTTTATATTCGGTACTTGCCAGACTCATTTGGTGAACCAAATCGTAATTCACCACATTGATGACCACTTCTTTTGTGGCAATTACATTTTCTAAAGTGTGTTTTGTGGTGTTATTGGTAACTCTTCGCGCAGGCGAAAAAATTAAAATCGGTGGATGGGCGCTAAACACATTAAAAAAACTGAACGGTGATAAATTTGGATGACCCTCAAGGTCAACAGTGCTTGCAAAAGCAATTGGCCTAGGCGCAACCGCACTTAACAAATAGGCGTGCAATTTTGCGGTTGGCAATTCGTTTGGTTTAATGCTCAGCATTTAAATAAATTGTTAGGTAACAAAAGTAAAGATAATCCGTTAGAAATAATTATCATTTTAAATTTTAGTTACGTTAGTTATGGTTTATATTTGTTAAAAATGAAACAGCATTTATATAAAAACAGCATTCGGTTTATCATTATAAGCTTGTCGTTTAGCATAGTGGTACTTATTTTATATAATACCTATGATTTTTTTCAAAAATTCAAACAAGAAGAACGGCAAAAAATGACGCTTTTAGCCGAAGCTTATCAGCAATTTAATTCAGCCGGACTCGATGATGATATCACCTTGTCTTCTCGAATTATTAGTGGCAACACCAGTATTCCGATGATTGTTACCGACGCAAATGACAGCATATTGCTAAACCAGAATTTAGACAGTATTAAGGTTCATAAAAGTGGTTATTTAAAAGCGCAATTGGCTTTGATGAAGTCTCAAAATAAGCCTATTGAAATCAGCTACCAAAAAGAGAACTTCAATTTTACACAGTTTGTTTATTATCGCGACACCGATTTGTTGACAAAATTAAAATACTATCCCTTAGCATTAGTTTTTATTTTGGTGCTTTTTGGGATCATTTCTTACTTGGTTTTTGTGTCGAGTAAAATGGCGGAGCAAAATAAACTTTGGGTAGGAATGGCAAAAGAAACGGCACATCAAATAGGCACGCCACTGTCGTCTCTTTTAGGATGGATTGCCTTGTTAAAAGAGCAAAATACCGATAAAAATACCATTGCCGAATTAGAAAAAGATGTCAATCGTTTAAGCGTTATTGCAAATCGTTTTTCGAATATTGGCTCCATTCCAAAGCTTCAAAAAACAAATCTTGTTGAAGAGTTAAAATCAATTGAGCATTATTTTACACCTCGAATTTCGAAAAAAATTAGTTTAAATGTGCAGTTTAAACCAGACGAAATTTATTACGTAAATTTAAATCCGCAATTGTTTAGTTGGGTAATTGAAAATTTGATAAAAAATGCTGTAGATGCCATTCAAGCTAATGGCGCAATCAATATAAGCATCAAAAAAAAATCAAAAAGGGTTTTTATAAGTGTTTTCGATACGGGAAAAGGGCTTGCCAAAAACAATTTTAAAACCATCTTTAAACCAGGATTTACTACCAAAAAACGCGGTTGGGGATTGGGTTTATCCTTAGCAAAACGCATCATTGCCGATTACCATCACGGCAAAATTTATGTGCAAAAATCGGAAATAGGTATAGGGACAACTTTTGTTATAGAATTGCCAATTTTGGCCTAAGCCTTAAAAACCGCTGAAACTTTTTTTGCCAAGTCGCTAAATTCTTCGGGTGCTAAGCAAACTTTGTGTTTAAAATCAATGTCATTCATGGTGTGCAGCGGAATGAGATGCACATGAACGTGAGGCACTTCTAAACCGATAACCGAAACACCAATTCGCTCGCAAGGAATCACTTTTTCAAGGGCAATCGCCACTTTTCTGGCAAAAGCCATCAAACCTAAATAAGTAGGTTCATCTAACTCAAAAAGTTTGTTCACTTCCTTTTTAGGAATCACTAAAGTATGCCCTTTAGCATTGGGATTGATATCAAAAAAAGCCAAAAAGTCAGCATTTTCAGCAACTTTATAACAGGGAATTTCGCCCTTGATAATTTTTGTAAATAGGCTTGCCATAACACTTTGTTTTTATCTAGAAATAGCTATAATTTCAAACTTCATCACCCCATTTGGGACTTTTATTTCGGCGGTTTCACCAACTTTTTTTCCTAATAATCCTTTTCCAATGGGTGAGTTTACCGAAATTTTACCCGATGCCAAATCCGATTCGGAATCGGCTACTAAGGTGTAATTGAATTCCTTTCCGGTAGCTTTATTTTTAATCTTTACAACCGAATGGATTAAAGCTTTTGTGCTGTCTAACTGAGAATCGTCTAAAACGCGCGCCGTTGACAATACTTGTTTTAGTTTGGCAATTTTTAATTCTAATAAAGATTGTTCTTCTTTTGCAGCATGATATTCGGCGTTCTCGCTTAAATCACCTTTATCTCTTGCTTCGGCGATATCATTTGTAACTCTTACGCGATCTACGCGTTCTAATTGTTCTAGTTCTTCTCTTAATTTTTTTAAGCCTTCTTTCGTATAATACGCTACAGTTCCCATAATCACTTTATTTATTAAAATATAAAAAATCTCAACTCCAACAGCGCGGACTGAGATTTGACACAAATATATAAAATATTTAAATACCAATAAGAATTTGTAAATTGAACTCCTAAATTTTTAGCTATGAAGTTTCAAAATTTCATCCTTTTTTTATCGGTTTTAAGCCTATTGGCTTGTTCAAGCGGTTCACCCGATAACAATAATAATTTGCCAAATGTTCCCGTTAACGAAACCATATCGCTCAACAATCCGCAATTTATAAACCTTCAATTTCCAGGCGGTTGGGCTTATGCCAATGGCGGCATAAAAGGACTTATCATTTACAACTTTAACGGAACCGAATTTGCCGCTTTTGACCGCGCTTGCCCGCATTTATCGCCCTCACAATCCTGTTCGCAAATGATTGTTGAAAGCAATATTAAATTGATTTGTCCTTGCGATAATGCCGAATTTAATATTTTGAATGGCGCGCCACTCACCACGGGCGTTTTGGTTGGTGCACGGGCTTATCGCGCTACCTTAATCGGTAGCAATACCTTGACCATTACAAATTTTTAAAAGGCTTCTCTTTTTATTTTGCTATTTTTGTAGCATTTAATTGAGAATTATGGCAAAAGTAAGTATCATTATGGGAAGCGCCTCCGACTTGCCCATTATGCAGCAATCAATTGATATATTAAGCTTTTTTGGCGTTGAAACCGAAGTGAAGATTATTTCGGCGCACCGCGCCCCCGACCTCTTAGCTGTGTATGCCAAAAACGCCAAAGCAAATGGCATTCAAGTAATTATTGCCGGTGCAGGTGGCGCTGCACATTTACCGGGTGTAACGGCCGCATTTACGTCACTTCCCGTAATTGGCGTTCCTATAAAATCTACAAATTCTATCGATGGTTGGGATTCAATTTTATCAATTTTACAAATGCCTTCCGGAATTCCAGTTGCCACTGTTGCTTTAAATGGGGCTAAAAATGCAGGGATTTTAGCGGCTCAAATGCTCGCTTTAGCAGATAAAAAATTGATGCAAAAAATGGTTGACTTTAAAGAAGATTTAAAACAACAAGTCATCAAAGCCTCTGAGGATTTGAACGCCAAATTATAGTTAAAAAACACATTCAATTTTTAATTGGCGATGCATAGCAATTGCCACCTATTTTATTCAACAACAAGTTTATGACTAAAAACAATCCCTTATTACAAGCATTCAACACCCCTTTTCAAACCGCGCCCTTTTCGATAATAAAAACCGCGCATTTTAAACCGGCTTTTAAAAAAGCCATTATCTTGGCAAAACAAGAAATTGATGCGATTGTAAACAATAACGAAGCACCTACTTTTGAAAATACGATTGTGGCACTCGATTTTTCGGGTAACACTTTAGATCGGATTTCGAGCCTATTTTTTAATCTTAATTCTGCCGAAACCTCTGATGCCATTCAAAAAATCGCTCAGGAAGTGTCGCCTTGGCTTTCAGAATTTTCTAACGACATCCGCTTAAACGAAAGCCTATTCCAAAAAATAAAAGCGGTTTATCAGCAAAAAGACCACCTAAATCTCAATACAGAACAAAGAACCTTGCTCGAAAAAAAATACAAATCCTTTTCCAGAAATGGGGCAAACTTAAATGAAACCGACAAGGTAAAATTGCGCAAAATTGACAAGCAATTAGCTAAATTAGGTTTAACTTTTGGTGAACATATCTTGGCGGATGCCAATGCCTACCAACTAAACTTGTTGCAACAATCAGATTTAGAGGGTTTGCCCGAACATGCCAAAAATGCCGCAAAATTACTGGCAAAAGAAAAGGGTTTAAATGGCTGGCTAATCACTTTAGATGCACCGAGTTACATCCCTTTCATGACTTATGCTAAAAACCGAGCTTTACGCGAAACTTTAGCAAAGGCTTTTGGCTCAAAAGGCTTTGCTAACAATAAAAATAATAATGAAAAAGTTGTTTTGAAACTTGTAAAACTAAAATCGGAGCGTGCTAAATTGTTGGGATACAACACTCACGCCGACTTTGTTTTAGAAGAGCGCATGGCAAAAAATCCGGCTAAGGTTTTTAAATTTTTAGACGAGCTACTTCAAAAAGCAAAACCCGCTGCACAAAAGGAATTTGAGCAATTAAAACAATTGGCTTTGGCAGATGGCATTAGTGATTTTCAAAAATGGGATGGTGCTTATTACAGCGAAATCCTTAAAAAACGAAGCTTAGATTTTGACGAAGAGCTGCTTAAACCTTATTTTAAACTCGAAAATGTTTTAGATGGCGTTTTTAAAGTCGCTAAAAAATTATACGGACTTACTTTTGAACCACTTACAAACATTGATACCTATCACATGGAGGTAAAAACCTTTAAGGTTACCGATGAAAAAGGCGATTTTAAAGCAATTTTTTATGGCGATTTTTTTCCACGTCCCGGCAAACGTCAAGGCGCTTGGATGACGTCATTTAAAGATCAATGGATAAAAGATGGTGAAAATAGTCGCCCACACATTTCTATTGTTTGCAATTTTACCAAGCCAACCAAAACCCAGCCTTCGTTATTGACCTTTAATGAAGTTACCACTTTATTTCACGAATTTGGGCATTCCCTTCACGGGATGTTGGCAAACACAACTTATCCAAGTTTAAGTGGCACAAGTGTTTTTTGGGATTTTGTTGAACTTCCAAGTCAGGTTTTAGAAAATTGGTGTTATGAAAAAGAAACTTTAGACCTCTTTGCCGTTCATTATCAAACCGGTGAAAAAATACCATCCGATTTAATCGAAAAAATAAAAACTGCAGCTAATTTTTTAGAGGGTTTGGCAAGTTTGCGCCAGCTGAGTTTTGGTTTGCTAGATATGCAATGGCATACTAAAAACCCCAAGGATATTAAAAGCGTTAAAGCCTTTGAAATAGCTGCTTTTGCCAATACGCAATTGTATCCAGATGTTGCCGAAAACTGCATGAGCACTGCTTTTTCGCATATTTTTCACGGCGGTTATTCGGCAGGTTATTATTCTTATAAATGGGCCGAAGTTTTAGATGCCGATGCCTTTGCTTATTTTAAAGCCAACGGCATTTTTAATAAAAAAATAGCCGATTCATTTAAAGAACATGTCCTTTCAAAAGGAGGTACCGAAGATCCAATGGTTTTATACAAGCGCTTTAGAGGTCAAGAACCCGATGCAAATGCCTTGTTAAAACGGGCGGGATTGATAAAATAAACGAATTATAAAGTCAATCTAGCCATTTTATTTAAATTTGCCCTATGTTAAAATCTGCCAAAGTCTAAAATTTTAAAAATATTAAGAAAATGAAAAAATTTGATGTCGTTATTATCGGTTCAGGCCCAGGTGGTTATGTTTGCGCCATTCGTTGTGCACAATTGGGTTTTAAAACAGCCCTTATTGAAAAATATAAAACATTGGGGGGCACTTGTTTAAATGTGGGATGTATTCCGAGTAAAGCCTTATTAGACTCATCACATCATTTTGACGATGCCAAAAACCATTTTGAAAAACACGGCATCGACTTAAAAGGAATGAGCTTAAATTTTAAACAAATGATAGACCGCAAAAACGAGGTGGTCGCTCAAACTACAGGAGGTATTAATTTTTTAATGGATAAAAATAAAATCACTGTTTTTAATGGATTTGGAAGTTTTAAGGATGCTACTCATATTGATATCGCTCAAGCGGATGGGCGTATTGAAACCATTGAAGCTACAAAAACAATTATAGCAACTGGCTCAAAACCATCGACTTTACCTTTTATAACCATCGACAAAAAACGGGTGATAACTTCTACTGAAGCCTTAAACTTAACAGAAATTCCCAAACACTTAATTATCATTGGTGGGGGCGTTATTGGCTTAGAACTCGGACAAGTTTATTTGCGTTTAGGCGCACAAGTGTCGGTTATAGAATTTATGCCGAGCATCATCCCTAATATGGATGGTATGCTGGCAAAGGAATTGCAAAGGTCGCTTAAAAAGCAGGGAATGAATTTTTTTACGGGACACAAGGTAACTTCCGTCAAGGCTACTGCAAAAGAAACCATTGTTATTGCCGATGATAAAAAAGGTGTGCCCATTGAATTTAAAGGAGATTATGTTTTGGTGGCCGTTGGACGACGCCCTTTTACCGATAACTTAGCACTAGAAAACGCGGGCGTAAAACGCACCGAACGCGGGCAAATTGAAACCAATGACCATTTACAAACCAACATTCCAAATATTTATGCCATTGGCGATGTGGTTAAAGGCGCTATGCTTGCTCATAAAGCCGAAGAAGAGGGTGTTTTAGTAGCCGAAATTATTGCAGGACAAAAACCCCATATCAATTACAATTTAATTCCTGGTGTGGTTTACACCTGGCCCGAAGTAGCGTCGGTGGGGCAAACTGAAGAACAATTAATAGCTTCGGGTATTGCTTATAAATCGGGAAGTTTTCCGATGCGTGCCCTAGGACGTGCACGCGCCAGTATGGATATTGACGGACAAGTAAAAATTCTTGCCGATGCGAAAACCGACGAAATTTTAGGTGTTCACATGATAGGTGCACGTGCTGCCGATATGATTGCCGAAGCTGTAACCGCTATGGAATTTAGAGCTAGCGCCGAAGATGTGGCACGAATGAGTCACGCACATCCAACTTATACCGAAGCTATAAAAGAAGCCGCTTTGGCAGCAACCGAAAATAGAGCCCTACATATTTAAAAGATGTAACTTTTTTTATTGGCTTTGAGAAAAGGTTTAAAAAATAAATAGGCTAAATAGCTTGTTAAGAGCAATAAGCCAAAATTAATTTTGTAACTTTTTGAGATAATTTTAAGGGTGTTTAACAATGAAAAAGGCTAGCAAAAAAATCTAATTAAACGTTAAACGTTGGTTAAATAACCAATTAAAAACCAAGAAAGCGTAGCGTTTAATTAGTTATTTGTATCTTTGCCGACTAAAACTTTCGCTAATCAGCGTATGAAAAGGAAACTTTTTTTCATCTTAATAGCAATACATACCTTGACTTTTAGTCAAGTTAAGAACCAAAAAATTGCCATAAAAGAGGCTTCATTTACAACACAGTTAAAATCGAGACTTGAAATTTTAAATCAAAATACACCTTTTTATATAACCTATAATCCAGTTTTGGAACAGCTTATTAAAACCTATTTAGGAGGTAGGCAAAAAACAATTACAGAATTGATGACCAAAGCAGATTATTATTTTCCATTAATTGAAAATCAATTACTTAAATACAATCTTCCGCCACAGATGAAATATTTGGCCGTTATTGAATCGGCATTGCAACCATTGGCTAAATCGAAAGTGGGCGCAACCGGACTTTGGCAATTTACCAGTAGCACGGGTAAAATTTTTGATTTAAAGATGAATTCTTATATTGATGAACGCTCTGACCCGTTAAAATCAACTGAAGCGGCTTGTTTATATTTATTAAAACTCTACAATATTTTTAATGACTGGGATTTGGTTTTAGCCGCCTATAATTTTGGTCCGGGCAATTTAACTAAAGCTATTAAACGTTCAGGGGGGGTTAATAGTTATAAAAAAGTAAAACCTTATTTGCCTCTTGAAACCCGAAGTACGATTACGACTTTTTATGCGATGATGTATTTATTTGAATATTCAAAAGAGCATGAAATTTACCCAAATGTTACGACTTCTAACTTTTATGGATCAGACACGATAAACGTTAAAAATGAACTAAATTTAAAACAAATCAGCGCAGTTTTAAATACCGATATCACCACGTTAAAACAACTTAATCCACAATACCGATTGGGAATTATCCCTTTTGTTGAGGGCGCTAATTATACCTTGCGATTGCCAAGCAATTTAAAAAGCGATTTTATTGCAAATGCCGATTCCATTTATAGTTTTGCTAAACGCGATAATGATTCGAGAAAGACGTTATTGCCTAAATATTTTGAAAGCGAGAATCTCATTAAATATACCGTTAAAAAAGGTGATAATTTAGGCAGTATCGCCAAAAAGTTTGGTGTGAATATTACAAACATCAAACATTTTAATCATTTAAAAGATTCAAAATTGAGTATTGGGCAACATTTAAATATTGCACCAAAAAACTTCGAAACCACTTCAAAAACAGAATTCGCCACAAAGGGTGAAAACAACATTTATAAAGTCAAAAATGGTGATACACTTTGGGGTATCGCAAAAAAGTATCCTAATATTAGTTTGAAACAATTAAAAGAATGGAATCATATTACAGACGGTAAACAACTAAAACCAGGAACTAAATTAAAACTCTATAAAAGTTAAGTTTTTATGAAAAAAGTACTCCCTGTTTTATGTTTGCTACTTCTATTAATTTCATGCAATTCTAATAAAAATAAACTCATATTAAAATCATCTACCGGCCGAATTAATGCGGCTTTGGTGGTTATTGACAATAAGGAATGGCACAATGTTGTCGGTGAAACCTTAAAAACCATTTTCACCAATCCAATTGAAGGATTGCCTCAACCCGAGTCGCAGTTGTCAATCACCCAAATTAGCCCGAGTAAATTTAACAGTCTTTTCGAAAATAACCGAAATATATTAGTAGTGGGCATTCAATCGCAATCGCAATTTAAAATGGTGAGAGATCAATACGCCTCCCCTCAAATTATTATTAGCGTTATAGGTACAAATCAAGCCGATTTAATCAATCAAATAAAAACCCATCAGCAAGCTATTATTGAGGCTTTTAAAAAAGGCGATTTGGCTTTATATCAAAAAAAATTAGCCACTAAAACTTGGGAATCAAACCGATTTGCAGTTTTAAAAAATACCGAAATGGTTCTTCCAAAAGAATATTTAAAAGTAAAAGATACCACCAATTTTTTATGGCTAAGAAAATACCTTAATCAAGATGGTACGCTTAACATTTTAGCCTATAAAATACCGCTCGTTTCAAAAGATTCGGTCAGCTTATCCTATTTAATTAATGAACGAAATAAGATTGGAATAAAACACATTCCTGGGCAGTTTATAAATACCTATATGCAAACCGCTGCCGAGATGCAACCTAGCTTTAAAGCTTTAAATGTTAATGGCTTAAATGCATTTGAATTGAGAGGGCTTTGGGAAGTTCAAAACGATTTCATGGGAGGGCCTTTTATTAATTATACTTTTGTTGATACAGCTCATAATCAATTGATTTGCCTTGACGGATTTGTTTATGCACCCAATCAAGATAAACGCGACTACATTTTTGAATTAGAAGCCATATTTAAGACCTTTAAACTAAAATAGTTTACAAATTATCCTTAATTTTGCCGCTCTTAATCGGTTCCTAGCTCAGTTGGTAGAGCATCTGACTCTTAATCAGAGGGTCGTGGGTTCGAAACCCACGGGACCGACAAAAAAAACACAAAGCGTTACAAATTTGTAACGCTTTTTTTGTGCGAAGCGTTATCACCAATCTTTTTTTCTTTGTTTTTAAGATGAAAAAACAGCATCAATAATAATAAAGTCCCAGCGCAAGTAATACCTCGAATGGCATAAATGGAGGCTAAAATTCCGCTGCTAGCAAATAATGAAAAAATAGGCGCTAACAACGAAACCATCCAAACGGTAAAATCTTCAGTATTTTTTTGGTGCGTAATCATGCGTTTTACTACAGGAAAATAGGAAATTACCATGATTCCTTGAACGGCCAAGTTTGTAACGAGATGGTTATTAGAAACTAACCAAAAAAGGACAATTATAAATACGGCCGTTAAGCATCCCAAATCAAATTTATTAAATCGGCTCGTGTGATCACCCCAAATTACAATGGCAATTGATACGCCAACAACCAAAATTAAATCGGTAACATTTAATAGGTTATCGCTTAAACGATGCGTACCATACGAAAAATAAGTCAGGAGGCTAATGGCTATTGCCATCGAAAAAAAAGTCCACATTGCCAAAGACGGACTAATTTTTTTATGATAAAGCAAGTGAGTATAACGAATTAATATAAAAAGATTAATTCCTGATATCAAGAGGTTTAATAACAAATTTTGGTTCATGTTGCCCAAATCAATTTGGCTATAAATGTAGAATTATTTATGAATTTGCAAATCAATTTTTTAAAACAATTCCGCTTTAAGCGCAATTTATAGCTTCTAAATTCAAAGCCAAACTTGTGCCCTGATTAAATTATGTTTTATCTTTGATAATTATGAAAAAAGCGATTGTGTTATTTTGCCTGGTTATTGTTGTGACGTTTTTTTATAACGCGTGTTATTATAAACAAACAAAATTACCTAAAGAAGTTGTTAAAGACACAATTATCAGCACGCAAGACACGGCTAAAACTCTTTCGCCAAATCTATTTTTTAGCGATTATTTGCCAACTTCAACCTATAACGAAATTATAAAGCACCAATATTATACACTTTCTTACAGCGAAAAAGATGAGCAAGCCGAATGGGTAGCCTACAAATTGACACCTGAATTTTTAAAAAATATCAAACGCACTAATAATTTTAGAGCAGATAGTTCCGTATCAACAGGTTCGGCAACTTTAGCCGATTATCTAAAGTCGGGTTATGATAGAGGTCATTTAGCGCCTGCTGCGAGTATGTCTGTCAACAATATTTCGATGAGTGAGAGTTTTTTTATGAGCAATATGAGTCCGCAAAAGCCCAGTTTTAATAGGGGTATTTGGAAAATTTTAGAAACAAAAGTTCGCGATTGGGTAAAAACGAGTGACTCTTTATTTGTGGTTTCAGGACCTATTTTAAACCATCCAATCGACACCATTGGGATTAACAAAGTTACAGTGCCTCGGGCTTATTATAAAACGATTCTTAGGTTTAATAAGGGCACAATAACAGGTATTGCCTTTTTAATGCCTAATGCAAAATCTGTTGAAACCATTGATTTTTTTGTTGCGCGCATTGACAGTATTGAAATGCTTACCGGCATTGACTTTTACCGTAATTTGCCCTTTTCCATTCAAACAAAAATTGAGGCAAATA
>Ga0210021_1000925_pt1 | contig 30790 bp, 37 predicted proteins | sample CryGeymeta201517_FD_183981 | JGI IMG/M metagenome (GOLD analysis project Ga0210021, IMG submission 183981) | Groundwater microbial communities from Crystal Geyser aquifers in Utah, USA - Crystal Geyser metaG 2015-17 (SPAdes) (version 2) | ecosystem: Environmental > Aquatic > Deep subsurface >... | reverse complement strand
TTTCGGTGGCACCGCATACACATGCGCTTGATGGCTTGATTTTGTCTCATCTTCAGGATTTAGACATCGTTGTGCCAAGCCTGCTTCATTTTTCTCCTGAAAAAAGAGTCACTGTCATGAGTGATTTTCGAGAAAATGGCTATGGATTGCTACAAGATCAGCTTGTGAATGGAGAATTATCAAAAAAATCAGCATTAGAGATTGGTAGGGCGCTGGCAAAACTCACGATGATTTTCAGTCAGTTGCCTGAGAATATAGATCAAGTTGAAGATTCCACAATCCAAGCGAGAGAAAGATTAGAAGAACTTCATGGTTTTTTGCGACCCCAGCTGGATCTTTACAGAAAAATTGAAAGAAAATTTTTAGCAGGTAAGCATCTTATTTATACAGACGGCCATCCAAAGAATTTGGCTTTGCACGCGGAAGATGGAAGCATCATGATTTTTGATTTTGGGAGAAGTATTGTTGCTGATCCCCAGTTTGTGGCACCAAACTTTGCAGCACATATTGGCCTCGCAGTTTTGGGAGGATGTTTTAGAGATGCGAGAGATGGAATTTCGTATATTCAAGAATTTATTACTGCCTATAACAGCGAGGCGCAAGCTGAATACAAAATAGACGAAGGGTGGTTTGTGACTTATTTTATGGCTGAGATTCTTCACAGGGGACTGTCTGGAAGATGGATTGATGGTAGGATTTTCAGTACTGCTACGCAGCAGGAAGTTGAAAAAGCTGTTCACGCTTTCGCAATCGATGTTTTTAGACCACAGGGAAATGAGTCAATTACAACTATAGATGATTTGCTTAGCTCGCTTTCAAAATACTCGAAGCTAATTCAGAGTGGTTTCTTTTCTCTGAGTGTTGATGAAGCGCTTGAGATTATGAAATGAAGTTGGCTTTCTCGCATTAGAAATTTCAAGAGCAATTTGATGAGCGCTTACAGACTTTTCTCTCTGATCCACTTAGTCCGAGACTTCGCATTCATCCACTCAAAGGAAAATTTTTTGGGGTATTGGAGCATGAGTGTGAATGGAGACCTGAGGGCTATTTATCAGAGAGTTGGCGAAGAACTTGTCATTTTTGCTTTGATTGGCACTCATAGTGAATTGTATGGGTAAACAGAGAAATTCTTACAAATTAGCGCTACTCAACCATATGCATTAATACAAATACGTCTGTTTGAACACATTCAAATCATCCTCCACCTAGACAACCCGCTCTCGAGTTGGGATAGTAGAAGTCTATGACAAATACCTCTCCCAAAGAATTAGCAGCTGCCGTTCAGTTTGGTTCCCCTCGTGAAGTGCGAGAGGCGAGGCTAGAGCTCTATACACAGGCTACTCAGGCAGGAATTCGTTTGGCTTCGATTCAAGAGCTTTATATGGCTCGTGCAAGAGGAGAGCACCAGACAAAATTCAGTGTTCCAGCCCTGAATATTCGCGGGACTAGTTTTTTTATCATGCGAGCGATTTTCAGAGCTGCGAAAAGGCAAGATGCCGGCGCCTTTATTTTCGAACTCGCCAGATCAGAAATGGGCTACACAAAACAATCCCCAGAAGAGTATGTGGCTATGGTTTTAGCCGCAGCTTTAGCAGAAAAGTGGACGGGACCAGTCTTTGTTCAGGGGGATCATTTCCAGGCAAAAGCAGCGCGTTCTGGCGTTGCAAAGGTTGGCGAAATCGAATCGATTAAAAAACTCATTGATTCATCCTTGGCAGCGGGAATTCTGAATATAGATATTGATATGTCGACCTTAGTTGACTTGGAAAAGGTGACAGTAGAAGATCAACAAGTCCCGAACGTGCGCTTTACCAACGAACTTCAGGACTTTATTAGAGAGCGCGAACAAAAAGGTATCGTCACTTCAGTTGGCGGCGAGCTTGGTCACATTGGCGGTACGAACTCGACGAAGGAAGAGTGCGAAGTTTTCCTTTCCCAGGTTCCGGGTCTGAGTAAACTTAGTATCCAAACAGGCACACAGCACGGCGGGGTTGTTTCTGAAGATGGCACGGTCCAGAAGATGACGGTCGATTTTTCCCTTCACAAAGAACTATCTGGATTTATCCGTGAGAAATTTGGTCTGGCTGGCACGGTCCAGCACGGAGCCTCGACCCTGCAGGATGAGGCCTTCCACATTTTGCCAGAGTCGGAGGCGGTCGAGGTGCATCTCGCGACCGGCATCCAGAACATGATTTTCGATCACCCGGCTTTCCCAGAGAATTTGCTCTTGGCGATGTATGGTTTTGTTGATGAAAAATATGGCAATGAGCGTGGCAAAATGACTGAGGCGCAGTTCCACTACCGAATGAGAAAAAATGGCTGGGGAGAGTTTAAGAGAGAGCTTTGGGAAATGCCAGAATCTGTCTCTGAGACACTCTCAAATGTGGTCGAAGAGTGGATGACGAGAATGTTTGGCTGGCTCGAGACGACGGGAACCAAGGGATTAGTAAATAAAACGATTAGGCATCCAGCCTTTGAGCCAATGATACGCTCTGAAAAAACCGAGGTCAGTGCTGAGGAGACGAAGGGGTTGGGAGATTAATAGATTACTATATCCTTACGATCTAAAACTTTACAAGCCTCGAGCGCATTTATTTGATATCGCTTTGCAAGCGCCCTAATTCTTTTGCCATCAGAGATTGAGAGATATTCATTCTGAATACCAAGGGCAACAATATTCTCTAGAGAGGCTAGGTTCATTCTAGGTCTGAGATAATTTTCTGCATCGGAGACAATTGGTTTTATTATTTCTAATAAAACTGGGTGTGAGTCTCTCATAGTTGTATTAATTGGAAGACGAAATTCATCCTCATTGTATTCCACACCACCCAATAACCGCACTCTGTTTAGAAAACGGATTGCTCGTTGGAATTCATCATTTTTTGCATTTTCTCTTTGCTTCTTGCGCCACCACTCCTCATCTCCTGGCTCAGTACGACTCCAATCGTGGTACTTCATAAAGATTGAATTGATTCTTCTTGCTCTTTGCAAATCTGGGGAATCTGGAATGCGTTCAAGCAAAACTTTTCCACCACTTGCTGCTATAGCGTTGGGAAAGTTATTCGGCAACAATAAATGCAATATTTTATGCATGTAAAACTGAGCTTTTGAGTACTCGGGAATAGCAAGTACTTCATTTTCTTTAGAATGATACTCAACAACAACTTTATTTTCTCCTACTGCGGTTGCTGTTTTTTCTCTTCCACGGCCTATCTCGTCTCCGATGCCGCCATGAGAACTTAGGAAAAGTGAGTGTCTGTTTTCGTTTGTGCGCATCATCTCAAATAATAATAGCAGGCTTGGCAGATGGTTTGTTGGCCTTAAGAAATTTATCCTAGGTATTTACTTCTGCCAAAACATTTGGAACTAAAATTTCCTCTAGGGCAAGGTACCTATGTATATAGTTCCCTGTCTCTTGCAAAAGTTGTTTTAATTTAGCAGGTACCTTTAAATATCCTGATTTAAATTTTGTTTGATAAAAACTACTCACCTTTTCGCGGTTCTCATTCATAAATCTTGTAAAATTTTCAGGTGAATCTCGATAATGTAGTGCTTGGGCAAGTTCTTGATACATACTTCTTCTAAACTCGTTCATTATTATAAGTCTGTCGTAGATGAGTTGGTTGTGTTGTAAGTTTAACGTACGCGCCTCATCTGTTAGGAAATTAGGTATACCGTCAATGCTCGTAGACTGGGCGTGGTCTCCACACCTTGCTCTCAGACCATTATGAGAAAATGCTCGTTTATTATCAGCAAATCTGTCTACTGAAAAATCAAAATCGAAAAAATCTACTTTGTCACTTCTTTCTACTTTCCCTTCTTTTATTAAAACTCTTTGCAACCATAACATCCAGTCTTCAGAGGCTCTGCCGTTACCGTCATGTTTAATATGTAAAAAGTCTAGCCAAGTTTGAAACTCCAAGGCTTTTTCCCACACTTCTCCAGCAGAGCTATTGCCTGCCCTATAGGCATCAACCGAATCAAAAAAAGCTTTGACTATCTCGCTTTTTGTTCCTCCGAGCTCGGGAATTGTAAACAACATTGGATCTTTACCGTCGATTAGTCTAACGCTTCTAATAGTATTTAATCCCGAATTATTTGGTTGATTTATGGCACGAACAGCATGACTTTCTTCAAAAGCCAAATTTGCAATTACGGCGCTTGTGTTTCCTGAATGCAAGAGCCATATATATTCGAACGCTTCTTCTGAGGTGCAGTTATCCATACCGCCATTCTCTATTAAGCGTCTAACCTCGTTAGTACTTTGCCAAACAGCAAGGATATGACCTAGGTCAGGATGCTTTTTTTCTAGCTCAGATAGCTCTTCTGGCTCGAGAATCAAGCAACTTTCTCTATTCTCAAGAGAAGTCGCTTCTTGGCTTGCACTTTGAGTTTCTGAATCCATATTCACGAAGTTTTTTTCAAGATTTACCTCCACCCCTTCGCCAACTCACCCGCATTAGTAAACGGTGATTGGTGGACGAGTGGGTCAGCTTCTAGCTGCGGCAATTCATCCTGATAAGTCGGTCGGTCGGTTTTATAAATTATTCCCAGTGGAAACTTTTCTTCCATTGGCAAATGTGCAATTTTTAAAGCCGCATGGTAGTCAGTCGGATCGTAATTTTCGTCTAGTTTTTGAATGCGTTTTAGATAGTAGGCATACGTATTCACTTTGTTGAATGTGACGCAGGGCTGTAAGACGTTGATAATGGCCAGACCTTTGTGTTCCATGCCAGCTTCAATCATCTCTGCAAGCTGCGGCAGCTGGGCAGTGAATCCTTGGGCGATGAAGGTCGCACCCTGAGTCAGCGCTAGAAGTAATGGATTGACCGGCCTGTCAATTGTGCCCTGTGGTGTAGATTTAGATTTATGACCTTTATGTGCGGTCGGTGAGACTTGGCCAGTGGTCAGTCCATAAACGCTATTATCGTGGACGATAACGGTCAGATCGTGGTTACCGCGACAGGCATGAAGGAAGTGGTTTCCACCTTCGCCGTAAAGAGCGCCATCTCCTCCTGTGACGAGAACGGGGAGAGAGTGATTAGCGATTTTGACACCTACGGCGGTTGCGAGAGCGCGGCCGTGCAAGGTGTGCATGGCATAAGCATTGATGAAGTCATTCATGTTGCCAGAGCAGCCGATGTCGAAGAGCATGGCGATTTTGTCGGGGGTTAAGTTTTGTTTTTTTAGAGCCATCTCGACAGCTTTGCCGATGCCCCAGTTCCCACAACCTCCGCACCAGGTGGGAGTGAAGCCAGCGAAGTCTAGGGATGCGTCTGTCATGATGCCTCTCCTTGTTGCTGTAGTATCGCGGCGACAATTTCTTCAGGGTAAAAAGCCCGGCCGTCGTACTTGAGAATTTTTCTTTCGATATTGATTCCCGTTTGTTGTCTTAATAGTTGGCCAAACTGACCGGTCATGTTGTTTTCGACTAAAACATACTCGCCATCATGTTTGAAAAAGTTTTTCAGTGCTTCTTCATCTAGTGGGTAGACGTTAGAAAAATGCAGGTGTGAAGTTTTCATTTCTAACATTTCTCGCGCCATCGACACCGGACCTTTGGTAGAACCCCAAGAAACGAAAATAATCTCTGCGTCTTCTAGATCGCCATAAACAGCGCAGGGTTCGTAGTCGTTTTCGATGAAGGTGGCGAGCTTGCGGGCGCGTTTTTCTGCCTGATTTGTTCGATCTTCCGCGTCTTCAGTAGTGTGACTGTCTTCTGAGTGCTCATAGGAGTTGGCTTGATAGAAAGCACCAGGGACGCCAGGAATTAAGCGGGGAGAGATACCATCGTCAGTGACTTGGTAGCGCAAGTAGTTTTCGGGAGTTTCAGTAATATTTTTACCGCGATTTTGGACTCTGGCGACAATGCGCTCTATCGAATCTAGGGAAACACTGGCGTGTGATTCAGAAAGAAACTTGTCAGACATAACGATGACGGGAGTTTGATAAATATCAGCAAGGTCAAAAGCAGTTTGGGTGAGCTCAACCATCTCTTCTTGATCTCCGGGAGCGAGAATTATTTTAGGAAAATCACCGTGACCGGCGTGGGCGGCGAAAAGGAGATCGCCTTGTTCTGTCCAAGTCGGCAAGCCAGTGGCTGGACCGGGACGCTGTGATAAGAAAAGCACTAAAGGAATCTCGGCGATGCCTGCATACGAAAGCGATTCGGTCATGAGAGCAAAACCGCCTCCAGACGTGCCAACGCAGCTGCGCACTCCAGCGAATGAGGCGCCGAGGGCCTCACTAACTACACCAACTTCGTCTTCAGCATGACGCACAATCATCTCTGTTTGTGGCTGCCAGGCCGCGAGTGTTGAAAGCACTGAAGAGGCAGGCGTCATGGGATAGGCGGCATAGAACTTGCAGTCAGCGGCAGCAGCGCCAAGCGAAAAAGCATCATTTCCTGTCAGGACTGCTTGGGCGGGAGCATCAGTTTTCCAAGGGAAATTTTTCATGTGTTTCTGGAAATGTTTTAAAACATAATCATAGCCAGCGAGAGCGCAGGCGGAGTTTTGTTTGACAACTTCGGTACCTTTACGCTCGAATTGCTCAGTAATCAATGTTTCTAAGATAGTTTTATTGCCACTCAGAAGTGCCCAGCTAGCACCAAGAGCTATGGTATTTACCATAATAGTATTGGCTTTAAGTTCGGCTAAAAGTTCTTTGAGTGGCAAAGCTAAAGGAATTGCGACGGTATCTTCGGGCTTAAAATCTGCTGGGTCATAGACCAAAAGGCTTTTCTCATCAAGTCTGTGTTGGTGAAGATTAAAAGTATCTTCGTTCAGACAAACCAAACAATCTAGCGTCCAAGCGCTGGCAGTCGGTTGAGTGTCTTGAATCAGAACTTCGTAAGTATTATGACCGCCTTGGACTAGTGATGGGTATTCCGCGTAGTCGAAAACATATGCGCCCGATCGAGTGGCTAGCTTACTCATGGAAAGGCCAGTCGTCATCACGCCTTGGCCGGCGAGACCACCTGTTTTCCAGAGGAGGGATTTTCGTGCCATTATTTAACTATTTCACCTGCCCAAGACTTAATTTCCTCAACGCACTGGGCTTCATTTAGATAGTACTGGTCGAGTCTAAGTGGCTCACTGGTTATCTTTGAGCCAAACTCTTCAAGCTGATTTCTAAGAACATCGACGGCGCCACAGAATTTATTATAGTTTTTGTCACCTAGACCTAAAAGGGCGCAATTTTTGCCAGAAAAAACATCCTTAGGCATTTTTTCAAAAAAAGCAAAGAAATCTTCGTGAGGCTGACCTTCTTCGTCGTTAAAATCCCAACTGGGAGAGGCGAGAACGACTAGATCGGCGGGCTTGAGCATCTCAGGAGTAGCCTCGTAGGCCATGCTCATACTTACCGCATGACCGGCTGCTTCCAGAGCTTGTTTTAGAACCTCTGAGGCCATGGTCGTACTGTTTGAGTAGGTGGCGTAGATGATTGAGACTGTCATGTGGTTATCATACACCAGATTTTTGCAGTCCCTTTTGAGAGAGACCTATTTTCTTAGGTCCAAAATGGGCGATTATGGCGCTAACGAATAAGACAAAAGCAAAAAATGACATGGTGAGCTGATTTCCCATGAGCGTTGAGAGGGCGCCGGCCACAAGTGGGCCAATAATCCAGGCGAAGCTACTGGCAGAGCGTTGGAGTCCGACCATGTCGTTGCCATACACGCCAAGAGTTTCGGTGTAGTCTTGGAAAACTGCTAGAATTTCTGGCGTGGCTAAGGCCAAAAATACTGAAGCCACAAAGATTGCCAGAATTAATAGTACTCCGGTGCTGAATATACTTCCGATCGCAAGTAAAAGAGCGCCCGCCGCCGCAGTCACAAAGGCCACCTGAGATTTCTTCCAGCGCAAATTTAATTTTGAAGCAAATAAAGGCACTATTAAAAATGGCACCATGTATGCGGGCAAAACAAGGCTACTAAGTTTAGAAGTTTCCAGCATTTCAACAGACAGAAGAATGCCGACGCTCCAGAAAGCCATATCGACCATGATTAGGGCAAAGTAAAAGAAGTAGATATGCCAAATTTTTCTTAAAATCTTTCGCCAAATGCCGAGTTCTTGGGAAAAAGTTTGATGCTCCGTTGCTACCAAATCTGGCTTCATCTGTTTAGCAGCCTTCCTGCTACCAAGGAAAATGCCACTGGCAAGGAGAAAAAAGAACAGAGCCACTCCAAAAGGATGCTTGTTATTTTGTAGCAAAAGAAAAGCGCCTAAGATGGGGGCGATGACATAACCGATAGAGCGAATTGTTTCGAGCCAACCCCAGGCGGAGTCATGTTTTTTGGCTGGGATTAGCTGGTGAACAAAAGTAAAGTGCGAGAAACTAATGGCTTCATAGTAGGCGCCCCAGAGGACGCTGCCTAAGGCTAGAACCCAGAGAATATGGGGCAGACCAAAGAGAGTTAGGGCAGTTACGAGAGCGAAGCCGAGGGCTAGGCGAGTGTAGAAGCGCACGCCTCTGGTAGGAAAAAGCTCTGGGAAAATAATATCGGTGAGAAATCCGGCTGCGGAACTTAAACTTAGAATAATACCAACGACCATCATATTGATTGAGTTTTGTTCGATCACGATAGGCATGGCGTAGGCGATGAGGCCATCGGCTAAGTAGAAGAAAACGATGGTGATGAAGTAACCTGTGACCAATTGTGATTTAGCCGTGAGTTTAGGTAAATGGTGAAATTGGCGGGAGTGTGACTTAAAGCGATGTCGCATGCAAACTACTGTACTGGTTTTCGTCACCTTGAGCAATGAGATCACGAAATTCCGAGACGTAGAATGACTCACCGTGTCCAGGGAAAATGGTCCAGTTGTCCGGAAGTTTCTTTAGCTTTTGAAGAGATTCGCTAAGCTGCATTGGACTTGCGTACTTAAAGTCAGTGCGACCGATACCACCTTCCGCGAAAGCTACGTCTCCGCTAACTGCCCAGTTTGGTCCGAGAATGGCAACACTTCCAGGTGTATGGCCGGGGAGTTCGAGGAAGCTAAATTGACTGCTCCCTAAATTGACCAGCGTTTTTTCAGAGAGGGGAGTTAAGATTTCCGTTGGAGGTAGGGGATCGACCTGGTGCCCGAGCCAGTGCTTGGCGCTTTCAGCAGCGCGATTATAGAGAAAAATATCATCTGGGTGGAGAAATACTGGCACATTTGGGAAAGATAGATAAATCGAAAGTAGTCCTAAGAGATGGTCAAAATGCCCGTGGGTGAGAATTACGGCTTTTAAGCTTAATTGCTCTGCCAGGATGACATCCAGAATGGTTTCGCCAGAGTCAGCGGGGTCGATGACAATAGCCTCTCTCGAGTCTTCGTCGATGACGATGTAGCAGTTGGTAGCCATTTCTCCGAGAACTAAGGTTTTGATGTCGAGCATGTTGTTATAATAACTCATGGCTTCTCCAGAAAAACCAATCATTTTGTTCGATATCGACCGCACGATGATTGATACGGATAAGTTGTCGGGCTTGCTGAATGGAGCGATAGCCAAGTTTCTTGGGATTTCCGCTCAAGAGTCAAGAGAGTTGTATAAGAAGTTTATTCAAAAAATTACCCTTGATGATTCCACGGATTACGACCCTTGGAATTGGTTGAATTTCTTGTCTGACAAGTTTCCCAAGGTATCGAAAGAAGAACTAGAAGCTGTATTTTTTAATCAGGCCAATTTCGAAGCCAGTGTTTTTCCTGAGGTTCTCAGCGTTATTGAAGAAGTGAAAAAGATTTATAGAGTCGGCATTTTCTCTCAGGGTGTTATTCCCTGGCAAGAGAAGAAACTGGAGCTCTCAGGACTGACGCCATTATTCGAAAAAGAACTAACATTTATTTTCCGAAGAAAAGTAGCTCCCGCTAGTTTGGAAAAATTGCCATTTGGTGCCATAGTGATCGATGACAGAGAAGTTTTTATTGAGGGCCTGATTATTGCCAAACGCTTCCGACCTATCTGGATTAATAGAAATTCGGACGAGAAGCATGACAAAGCCGAGACGATTCATTCTCTTGAAGAATTGCCCGCACTTCTAGCCAATTAGACTACCAACCAAATTCGAAATAAACACCAGCCCAGTCACAACACTGGAGATAATTGGAGAGATTAGTTGACTGATGGGAGAACCGCCGCCTCCCCAGGGGAAAATCAGAGCGATCAACACAAACATTCCGTAGCGCCCCATAAATTTTTCGAATTCATAAGCTGTTTCTTTTGGCAAGATTCCCATGAGAATTTTGCTGCCATCTAAAGGAGCGACTGGCACAAGATTAAAAATCGCCAGCATGACGTTGTAGAAAAGACTTAGAGAAACGATGAGGTTGAAGAGTGGTGAGGCCGCGCCAACAAATCCCGCAATGATGGCAATGACCAGCGCCATCAAGATATTCGAGGCCGGTCCAGCCAAGGCGATGAGGGCAGTATCTTTTTGTTGGTCTTTGAGATTATAAGGATCGAACATAACTGGCTTGCCCCAGCCGAAGCCGATGAAAAGAAGAGCGGCGGTGCCGAGCGGATCTAGGTGGGCGAGGGGATTCAGAGTGACGCGCCCCTGGTATCGGGGAGTAGGATCGCCGAGTTTATCAGCCACCCAAGCATGGGCGAATTCATGAATGGTGATCGAGATGATGAGAATTCCCGCCACTAGAAAAAAAGCGATTGGATTTTCGAAAAGAATACTTATTAATCCCATTTGGGTAGTATACCTCACTGTAGCTTGTTGTCAGTAGACCTCGATGGTAGAATACGACCCTTATGGCAAGTTTCGATTTTAAATATCCACAAGTAGCTCACATTGGCAACAAAGTTTCTCATGCGAAAAATCGCTCTAAAAGAGGCTTTAAGTACAACCTTCACACAGTGACGGTTACTGCCAATGGTCAAAAGAAACGCCTCAGAGTGCCTACAAAACTTCTGCGCATGCTGAAAAAAGCTGGTTTAACCACGCATTTTAAGCCTGCAGCTGCGAAGTAAATTTCAAAAAAAATTAACTGACAGTTAATAAAGACTATCTAGAATGATAAACTTCAATATCTTAGGATATATCTTCGAGAATTAAAAATGGTAAGAGAAAAAAGTGCATATCTATCAGATAAAGAGCTCGAAGAAAACTACGCTCAGACCCTTGGTTTGGAGAAGATTAGGAAGTCAGAGCCGAGGGAGGGTGAATCCGCAGTTCAGTATTTATCCAGGTTATTAGACGTTTATGATGAACCCGCTCAACAAGCGTACATAAACGTACTTGCAGCTGTCGCTAAAATGTCAACATATTCATATGATGCAATATTTGGTTATTCAACTCAGGTTGATATAGAGCCGGAAGCTCGGGAAGCATTTCCTCTGTATCTAAACAATGGCAAAGACAGCGATCCTAATGCAACTAATGATGATGATCTTAGAGTTAGTATGGATAGCACGGTTTCCTCAAAATTAATCTATGATTTAAATTCTGCTGCAATCCAAATTCAAGTGTACGGTAAACAAAAAGCTCTTAGAGATATAAGGGATGAATATGGCCATTTGATTAGAAAAAGGCCTAAGTTGAGGCTTAGTGTTTCTTGGATAATCGAAGTGCTTGAATATCGGCGTTTAGAGCGATTAATTAAACTTGCTGGAGAAGATGTGGCTAACCAACTAATAGCAGATGTGATTTCGGAATCGGTTACAAGTAGCAAGATGGATAAAAAAATTAGTATTGTCGCAAGTAAAATGAAAGAAATTGCCAAATATATTACGTCTCCTTTTTCACCATACACTTTGCAGGAAGACAGTAGTCATTTGACTTTAGCACTAGAGGACTTAGATATTTTTCCACGAGTGGGGGATTATTTGATAGATGCTTATCGTGAAGAAGCTACCTTTTGACTCCATTCCTCACCTCATTCCACTTCGCCGCCTCTTTACCCTCGATCTGAACATCCTCAAGAACTAACTTCTCATTTTTTATTGCCGCTGAGAGAAGCTTCATGCGTTTTTTGCCTTTGTGAGTATCGACAATAGTCCAAACCTGTGGCCAAGGAGAGAAAGCGCGAATGGCGTGTTCGATCATGGTTGCCGGTGATTTGTGATGATCTAATGCTTTTTGGAGTACCTCAGGCAGGTTGACTTTCTCAAGTTGGCTACCTTTTTGCGCAGCTACAACTAATTCCCAGGGTATAAAGCCATCGTCACGAGTGAGTTTGTGGGCGGTGATAGTTGGGCTAATTTCTGGTTGAATGGCAGGTTTGATTTCATCGCGTTTGTGCTTCTCTATGTCTGCCACCAGATTCGCACAGACCAGATCATAGGCAAAATCGTAATACTGCCGATAATTCCAGCCTGGAGAGACGTTGAAGTCATGTTGGGTGACGATTGGGCCGGCGTCAAAGGTGCTGGTCATTTCGATGATGCTCACAGCGGAAGTTTTTTCACCGAAAAGCAGGGCAAACTGTCCCGGAGAACTGCCGCGCCACTTGGGGAGTTTAGATGGGTGAATGTTGAGGGGTTTAATTTTGGGGAGTTCAAGAAGCCACTCGGGGATAAAGTAACCAAAGTCGACGACTAATAGATAATCTGGTTTAGGGAGAGACTCAATTTGGTTCCTGAGATCAGTGTCAATCTTTCCAGCTACATTGACAATATGAATTCCGTTTTTATTTGCAAAGGGCTCTAGAGGACTACAAGTAACTATTTTATTTTTCCCAACAGGTTTGGCGATCGGGGTGACTATCCAAGGAATATTGACTAATCCAGATTGAATTAGTGCCTCGGCACACTTGGCAGAGTATTGGGTGGAGCCTAAAACCGCGATTTTCATTTAGTTTTTAACTTCTCTGCACCAAGGGCGATTAAGACTGATTTATCAATAGGATCAAGATCTTCAGTTTCGTCGTTTTCTGTGTAGATAGGTAGGTCGAAAGTCAGAGAGTAGTCGATGAAGAGGATGCCGTCGAGGTGGTCGAGTTCGTGTTGGGCGACGCGGGCCTCAAAGCCGACTAAGCGGCGAGAATCTCTTCTGAGTTTTTTGCCATCAAGAGTTTGGAACTCGATCTCGATCCATTGCCAGCGCGGTACAGGGCCATAGACCGCGGGAATCGAGAGACAGCCTTCTAGGCGAGGTTCATCGTCAGATGGTCCAAGGACTAGATTATCGCTGTGACTGGTGATGACGGGATTAACATAGACTTGGAGACTGTTTCTATGCTGGGTGGCAAAGGCACGCTTAGTAGTGTTGATTTGGGTGGCGGCCAGACCCACGCCTTTTGGATTTCTAGTTGCGGCCAAAGTGGCTTCTAGGCTTCGAACTAGCTGGATTGTTTTGACATCGACCAGAGTAATCTCCGCGGCGGTTTTGCGGAGTGTTTCGTGGGGGACTTTGATGATTTCTGTTATGTATTTACTTCGCATCTGTTTTCTCAAGTTCGGTTAATTTTTCTTGGGCAATTTCGTTGTTTGGTTGTAGGTTAGACAAAATGTACTCAAATTCGGCTTTTGCCCCCAGAATATCTCCCTGTTGTTGTAGTTGGTTACCCAATTCTAACCGTACTTGCTCATAATCGGGTTTTAGGGCGACGGTTTCCCGAAGATGTTCGATCGCTTCCTCTGGTAAACCCAGACTAAGCTCGGTTAGGGCTAGATTATACAGGAGCTTCGCATCTGTGGGAGATTTTTCGAAGCCAAGCTGCAGAGCCGCGCGAGCATCTTCGAGGGCAGTGGGCTCTAGTTGGGACAAAATAATAAAGACTTGGGCGCGGGTTTTGTAGAAATTTCTTTGTTCTGGGTTCAAGGCGATGGCTTGGTCGCTGAGGCTAATGGCGCTTTCTGCGAACTGGGTAGCCGCGCTGGCCTCTTTTTGCTCGGAGAGAGCTACTGCTAATCTGGCGTAGTTACTCGAGAGCGTGTCGTAGTATTGGGCTTCCCTTGGAGCTAACTTAATTGCTTTGGCTAGATTAGCCAGGCCAACTTCGTAGGCTTGGGCATCAAGTTGGGATTTTCCAATAGCGTAAGCGACGTCTGCCTGTCTAGTACGGGCAATGAGCATGAGAATGACACCGCCAGTGATGATGGTTATTAGCAGTCCCGCTTGACTGAGAAGATTTAATTTTCCAGTTAATAACTTATCGGTTTTTTTCTCAGATTGAAAATTTATTGCTGCTGCGGCAAAAAAGAAATACATGATGACGCTGACCATGACAGTCGAGAAGCCAAAGAAGTTTGAGACCATCAGAGCGGAGAAGCCGGAGAAAAGCGCTGTCGATCGGAGAGCGGTGTTGGTGGAGGTTTCCTTCGAGAGAATGGTTTTTAGGATTAGCCAACTGAAACTTGCGAGTAAGAAAAGATAGCTGCCCAGGCCAAATAGACCAGTCGTCGCCAGGTAATTCAGAAATTCGTTATGAGCTTTGTTGTAGAGGAAATCCCACTCTGAGACCATGTTGTGAGCGGCAGGACGATCTAAGTAATAGCTGTAGCCAAAAGTCTCGACTCCAGAACCAAACCAAGGATAGCGTTTCCAGACTGAGATAGCCCCTTCCCAGACTATTTTTCTAATTTCCCCAGAATCAGTACCACCTTCTTCGAGGCGATTGACGACTGGAGTTGCTTCGACTTGTGTCTCAACTGGCTGGCTATTTTGCCTAGAGAAAAGATCAAAAAGTGTCGGCGTATAAATAGTGCCAAAAATAAGAGCAATAATTAATATCCCCCCTGTAAGGAGGGCGCCAGTTTTCCTTGGCAGCCAAGCTCTAAGCCAGAAGCCTGCTGACATTACCACGGCACCAACCCCAAGTCCAACTAGGCCCGAGCGAGACCGTGTAAAAAGCAGAGTAGTAAAGAGTAACAAAGTCGTCACTGAAAATATTTTTTGCAGGCTGGGCTTTTTGACAGTAGAAGAGAGAACAAAACTTAGAGGTAGGATGGTGATGATGTACGCCGCTAGCCAGTTTGGTTGGCCAAAAGTCGCGAAGACGCGTGACTGGACGTCCTGAACCCAGCAGCTGACGTTAAAGGCGTGGTTCGGCGCGGCTAGGAGGCAACTCATCGAGTAGCCGAAGTGTTCCGGGATGGCATAGAGACTGACCAGAATGCTGCCCGTGAGCAAGGCGCCAAAAAGTGGCAACAGGTCCTTTTTCTTCAGATGGGTGACGAAGCTAAAGTAAAGAATCACATAACTGAGAGTTGAAAGGAGACCGCCGTTATATCTAGTGTAGTAGCCTAGAATTGAAGTGCGAGGATGAATTGAAAGCAGGGTAGAAACGAGTTGTGAGAGGAGGAACAGCAGAATGGGAATGTCGAGCGGAGTTGGGTTAAAAACGAATTTTTTCTGAGCGATCATTCGTCCGAGCCAAGCTGTGGCAATAAGAGTTGTTAGAGCATAAACCGCGAGCATTTTGTTGAACTCAAAAAGTTCCTTGGTGTCGAAGGCAAAAATCAGGGGGGTAGCAAAAAGGAGGACAGCAAAACAGATTCTGATGACTCTAAGAAGTAGTGAGTCTAGATGGGCGTGATCGATATTCATTGTGTAGTCAGTATACCGCGTCAATGCTATACTGGATTTATTATGCAAGATTTTGCCCAATCTCCCTCTGTAGCAGACTCCACTATTGATGCTTATCAACCACCCGCCGACGACTCATTTCAGCCAGTGCCACCCGCAGATCCCATGCCAACTTCAGATCCAGCTCCAGCTGTGCCTTCACAAGTTACTGAGGCTCTAGAAGATCAAAACATTTTCGATCTCCTTGGCGTTAGCGATGGTACCGATGAGCAAAAGGAAGAGTTTTTGACTGAGCTTCAAGATGTGCTTTGGGAAGATTTTCTAGAGTACGATGCTCAACTTCTCGTTACCAAAGATGAGTACGCCGAGCTGAAACAACTTCGCGAAACTCACAAAGATAACGTTCCAGAACAACAAGAAGCAGTAGTTGGGTATTTAGAAAAATTAATTCCTGATCTCGAAGAAATAATGCTCGAGAAAGCTTTGGAACTAAAATCAGATATGGTAAAAGAGCGAATTGCTGGCATGAAAGAGCTTTACTCTGATGACGCAGCCTATCAAGGCCAGCTTACAGAAGCAGAAGCGCATATTGCCGCAGGTCGTTGGCACTCTGCCGCGGTTGTGCTGAACTCAGCTGTGAAGAACTGAGAACCCTAGCTTTTCTTGAGAACTTCGTGCTATACAATGGCTCTAATGTTGTCTCGTTTTTTTTCAAAATCACAAACACTTTTCGCAGACGTAGGCTCTACAACAACTCGTGTAGTTGGTAGCGATGGTTCTGTGCTTTTCTATGAACCAACTTGCTTAGTTCTTGATCGCAGCAGCCAGACTGTTATTTCTATTGGGTCAGACGCTTACGCAGTTTTGGGAAAATTACCAAGCCAAGTTCGAATTTTATTTCCCATTCATAATGGCGCAGTCGCAGATACTAAGGTTCTAGCCCAGTATCTTAAGGCAATGCTTGATCGTATTGATTCGCCGTTTTCAGCTATTGAGTATGCCTTGGGCAGACAAGTCAGAGTGGCAATTTCGAGCACAGCTTCTAAGGTTCAGGAAGAACAGCTTTCAATCGCTTGGAAAGAAGCTGGTTGTCGAGCCACTTTTGTAAAACGCTCGGAATCTGTGTCATTTAGTGGCACTCGCTGTCTCGTCGATATCGGAGGTCAAACAACTGAGTGCAGCATCGTTACCGATGGATCTTGTGTGGCATCGAAAAAATTTCTTTGGGGTGGGATTTTGTTGACAGAGCTTTTGCAGCGCCACATGAGATCACAAGAGCAATGCGTCTTGGGTTGGCACGAAGCAGAGCGCTTAAAAAAAGAATTAGGAATGGTCAGTGTGACCCAGTCGCGACCAAAAGATAGGCACATGGCTGTTCGAGGTAAAGACGTGCTTCAACACACGGGAAAAACGGCCATTGTGCAGCAGAGTAGTTTGGTTCCAGTTTTGACTCAGGCAACAGAAGAGCTGGCTGCAGAAATTATTGGTTTTTTTGCTCAGTTGCCAAGTGAAGTAGTGACTGGCGTCTTAGATAGTGGGGTTGTTTTGGTTGGAGGCGGCAGTCAACTTGGAGGCCTCACAGACTTTTTGACAGAGAAATTATCCTGCCCAGTTCGAGTGGCGGAAAAACCTGACTTGGCTAGTGCAATTGGTTTATATAAGCGGGCTCAGAAAAGCTAAGGGGGTGATAGGTGAGTGGTATTGTCGTCTATAGTCGCAACAAAAAATATGACTGGATTTTTGTTTTGGCCATAGTTGTCTTGGTAGCTGTAGCTGAATTTTCTGGTTGGTTTGGCGTCATAAAATCTTCGTCAGAAAAGTTTATAAATCCTATTCTCTCAAAAAGTTCCTCAGGCACACAAAATCTCTTAGATCCAATTTTTAGATTTAGTCGATATCCTTCACTAGCGGCTCGTTTATCAAGTCTTGAGTATGATTATGCGCAGTCACTTTCGCGAATTAGCCAGTTGGAGCGCGAACTACGTGAGACTGAGTCGATTCGCGCAGCACTCAGTGAGTCAGCCCAAACAAAATCTGCACCGTTTCTAACGACAACTCTCATTTCGTACACCCAGCCTGGAATAGCTGCAGGCAGTGATCAGGGAGTTAAAGAGGGCATGTTGGTTTTGGTCGCTGGGACGGCGGTGGGAACGATCAGCCACGTTGAGGCAACACAATCGACAACCTCTTTATTTTCACAGACTGGAAGGCACCCGATTATTGTGACTTCAGAATCAGGAGTGCAGGGAGTTTTGGAAGGAGACGGCAGGCATATCTATCTCACCTTAGTGCCTCAGGGATCCGTACTTAATTCTGGCGAGAGAGTCGTGACGGTCGGACAAGAAAATATTGGGGCAGGAGTATTTATCGGGAAAATATCGGTAGTGGAGGAGAACTCGGCTGCGCCAACAAAGCGGGCCCAGATAGATCAGCTGGTGTCATTTTTTTCCGCACCAGTAGTGGAGCTTAGATAATGGCAAAGGTATTTTTAGTATTTTTACTTCGTTTAGTTGTGCTTTTGGTGGTGGGAGTTCTTGATCGGACTTTTGGCTTTCCACTACTATTAATTACTTTTCTATTTATTCTCACTCGTCACCAAACGGTTTTTCAAAGTCTTTTTTGGATCACAGCGGGGGCACTTTTTGCGGCTCTTTTGTACAGTATTAGTCCTACCGCTTTGGTCATCTGTGGTTTAGCCATGGTGGTTGGTAGCAAGGTTTTAGAAGAAAGGGGCTGGCCAGTTGCTCTGATTTTATTGGTGATTTCTGGGCTAAGTATTTTAATTTTTGGAGCGCTCGGAGTGAACTGGGTTTTCTCAGGAGCGCTAATTTTTACGAGTATTTTACAAGTAATTCTTGCGACGCTAATGATATTTGTGACAACGCCACTTTTGAGAAGGAGAGCCAGATGGATTCTGACCGGCATCAAGCAATCATAGCCCCTTGGAAATACAGAACTTTAGTTGCTTTGGCTGGAGCGGTTTTGACTTTATTGACGGTGCGACTTTTTGATCTGCAAATCATTAAGGGTCACGAGATGTGGCAGCGAGCAGAGGAGAACCGTCTATTTTTGGAATACTTGCCGCGAAATCGTGGGGTGATTTTGGATCGATATGGCGAGCCCTTGGCCGAGAATATTCCTGAGTTTATCTCCCATAAGCCCAATGCTTCATTGTTTGATATTGGTGAGCCTGTCACACAGGCAGAAGCTCTGGAGAAAATTTCTACAAACTCAGCTGTGATTAGCGTCAAGCCGGTGAGAGAGTATCCATTTGGTGCGGCATTGGCTCATACAGTTGGTTACGTGGGCTCGGTTTCAGCTGATGATTTACTCACCGATGCTGATCTGAGGCCGACAGATAGTATTGGCAAAAGTGGCTTAGAGCTCTTTTATGATTTTCAGCTGCGGGGTCGCCCCGGCACCAGGCAGTACGAGGTTGATGCCATGGGGCACAGACGCGCAATCGTTTCAGAAATAGCTAGCGAGCCCGGGGCGACTCTTCAGACTTCACTTGATCCATATCTTTCTAGTGTGGCAGAGAATCTCTTGGGGGATATTCGTGGCAGCGTCATTATTACCGATGCTAAGACAGGAGTCATCCTGACCCTGATTAGTTCGCCGAGTTTTGACCCAAATCTTTTGACCCAAACAGAACTAGATCCAGAAAAAGAACGAGAGAGAAAGAAAGCAGTTCAAGGTCTGGTGACTCATCCTCAGCGCCTCTTTTTTGATAGAGCAATCTCCGGTATGTATCCACCGGGATCGATTTTTAAGCTTGTGACGGCCATAGCCGGACTTGAGTCTGGAGCTTTCGATGAGAACACGACTGTCCAAGATGATGGCGTTCTGAAGGTGAATGAGTACTCTTATGCCAACTGGTACTTCACTCAATATGGGCGAACCGAGGGGCCGATCCAGCTGGTTAGAGCTTTGGCGAGAAGTAATGATATTTATTTTTATAAAGCTGCGGAGTGGATTGGCCCGAGTCGGTTGGCTGATTTTGCTCGCATGTTTGGCTTTGGTCAGCCGACAGGAATTGAGTTATACGGCGAATCGAAGGGCCTGATTGCAGATCCAGTTTGGAAAGAGCAAGTCTTGGGAGAGCGCTGGTATCTTGGAAATACTTATCACTTTGGCATTGGTCAAGGTCTGACCCTGGTGACCCCAATTCAGATCGCTCAGCTTCTGCAGAGTATTGCCAATAAAGGCACATACTGTCAGCCTACTTTGCTGATTCAAAATCCAAGCTGCCAGGGTTTGGGTTTAGCTGAAGAGAATCTTGAGATAGTACTTAGAGGTATGCTTGATGTTTGTAGCACCGGCGGCACTGCCTATCCTTTATTTCCCCATAACGCTGAGTTTAGAACTGACGAGGGTAGCGCCCAGCAACAACTTAAATCTGGAGCAGCGGCTTGTAAAACAGGCACGGCTGAGTTTGGCGGCACTGATGAGAAGGGTTATAAACAAACCCATGCTTGGTTTGCGGCTGCGGTGGGAACCAAGGCGATGTTGGCAGATAAAGAGATAGAGCAGGTTGCTAGTGATCAAGTTGAGCAGCTTGAAATTTTGCCAACAGAAGAAACAGAATACGCCAAGTGGCATAGACTTTGGAAAGAACAAGCGCTCACTCATGATTTCCCGGAGGTGATCACCATCACAGTTTTAGTCGAAAGCGATGAGGTCGAGCCGTATCGCGAAGGTAGTCGTGATGCAGCCCCGATTGCGGCTGCGATTATCGATTGGATGAAGGGTAAGATGCCGAAGCCTACTTTGAAAGTTGAAGCACCGGCGGGCGCTCTAGCGGAGTAATTCTCTTTGCTGACTCCAAAAATCACTGCGTCTGCACAGAAGCTCATCGGCTTTTTCTGGCTCTGCCATGAGTATTTCAACGGCAATCTCAAGAAGCAAGGTATTTTGCGAAGCTTTGACTAAGAGTACGTCGTTGGGTCTGAGATCTTGATCTAGTTGGGCTGCTGCTTCGTAAGCATTTTTGAACCAAAAAGCTGGCATTTTTTTATTCTGGAAAACTGGCAAAGCGTATTTTTGCATAGCTGGTCCGACTAAATAAACCGCGTCACAAACTTTGGCGGCTTCATGAGCGAGAGTCTCGTGCTCTTGTCTGGTATTTTCCCCGAGCTCTCGAATATCTCCAAGCAGGGCAAGCTTTCTCGCTCCGGGTGTTTTTTCGAGAAGCGAGAGCATGTCGAGGAGTGGCTCCAACGAGGAATTGTAGCTACTATCGATGATTTTGGTCTGGTGTTTGCCAGGAATTAGAGACGCTCTTCCGGGAGGTAATAAGAGGTTTTTTTCTAAATGTGCTGAGGCTTCGGCTAAGGACTGACCAAGAAATAAACCAGCGCATATTGCTGAGGCCAGAGTGTGCCCGTAGTGGCTCGGTAAAAGGAAATTTGTGAAAGTTGTTGTCGCAGTTTCTGTGGCGGTGGCGAAAGAAAACGTGGTGCCGGAGTCGGTCCAGGTTGTGTTGACAACTCGAACAGTAGAGTTTGGCTTCGTCCCGAAAGTCATTACTTTGGCCTTAGTTTTTTTTGCTAAGTTGGCGATGAGCGGTTCGTCGGCATTAAGAATGGCACAGCCCGTTTCTGGTAAAGACTCGATGAGTTTGCCTTTTTCGGAGGCGATGGCAGCGACAATATCATGTCTGTTTGGTTTTTTATCTTGGTCATGAAAGAGAGGCTCAAAATATTGGCCGTGGATCGAGTTAACGGTGGTAAAAATTCCGATATCCGGCTGCAGAATGGTCAACAAATAAGCCATGTTTTTGGGAGGAAATGGACTGTCAATGCCGAGTTCTGCGACATAGGTATCATATTTCTCTTGGTTAGTTACTAAATTGATCGCTAATTTAGTTGGAGCCTGGATCATCAGCCGAAGCCAGTCTGAAGGAGCAAAACTCTTGGGGTAGAGGCCAAGAATGTTAAGGGGTATACCACTTTCAGAATTAGCTTTGTCGCTGGTTTTTACTTGGCGAGTATCTTTGAGAACAGCGGCGACCGAGGTCATGGCGCTGGTTTTTCCAGCTGATCCGGTGATGCCGATGATGAGCGGATCGATGTGTTTAAGTTGGATTTTGGCTAGACTGCGAAAATAACGTAAAACCAGGCCGGAGAGCAGTCTTTTCATAATTTTATTGTACTACAGTTCGCGTCATCTTCATCGAGTATGCTGAGTTTAATGTCCAGAAATGCAGAAAAACACCTGGCCGCTTTAGCATCTGTGCCAGGGATAGGCAGAGTGACGCTGAGGAATATCTATTACTCACAAAGAAAACACGGCTGGAAATGGGATAAGTTTTGGGTGCTGGACCCCAAAATCACTACTAAAATACCTATATCTGAAAACATTGCCAAAGCCATTAAAAATTGGCAAAAAGAAAACACAATAAACTCTAATTTCAGTGATTTAGAGCTAAAGTCTATTCGGGTGGTTGTGCTTGGTTCTCCAGAATACCCACCTCTTTTAGCCCAGGTTTCGCGTCCGCCGATTTTGCTTTTTGCCAAAGGGGCTATACCAGACTGGACAGCGCCAACAATCGCCGTGGTCGGCACCCGAACCATGACAAATTATGGCAAAGTCGCGACCAGAAGAATCTGTTCTCAGTTGGCGACGGCGGGAGCGCTGATAATTTCTGGCTCCATGTACGGTATCGACAGCGAAGCACACCGGGCAGCCTTGTCAGTCAAGGCGCCAACGGTTGGAGTCTTGGGTTTTGGTTTTGATCATGTTTACCCGAGTACGCAAAAACCACTCTTGGAGGAAATTGTCAGCTCTGGAGGCACGCTTTATAGCGAGTACGCGCCAAGTGTGGAGCCAAGGCGAGGAAACTTTGTGGCGAGAAACAGCATTGTGGCCGGTATGGCTGCGGCGACCATAGTTGTGGAGGCCGCAGCCAAGTCTGGCAGCCACATCACCGCCCAGTTTGCTCTTGATGCCAACCGGACAGTCTGCGCCGTTCCTGGGCCAATTACCAATCCTTATAGCGAAGGCACAAAGTGGTTAGTGAATGAAGGCGCAGTCATGGTTTCTTCTGGAGCAGATGTTTTGGCGGAGATTGGTGTAGAGGGCATGCTTGATTTGTCGGCTAGTCATGAGCATCAACCCCAGCTCGAGACTGAGCTGGAGCGTGCCCTCTACAGCGAGCTCGAAGCGGGTTCCCAAACTTTTTCCCAAGTCTTGACTGCGTTGGCGGTGCCGATGTTGGATTTACAAACAACAATCACCCAACTTGAGATAAGAGGAGTGCTTGAAAAGCAAGGAGAACTGCTCAGCATCTGCCACAACTGATTTGGTAGAATCCAGAGCGTGTAGTATAGTCAGGTATTCATGCAGCTAGTTATCGTCGAATCACCAACAAAAGCCCGGAAATTATCCGGATACTTAGGTGCAAATTATCAAGTAGAGGCTTCGGTAGGTCACGTCAGAGATTTGCCAAAAAGTGAAACTGGTGTCGACGTCGAACATGATTTCGAGCCCAAGTACGTCGTTTCTAAAGATAAATCGTCTGTTCTAAAAAAACTAAAGACTGCCGCCGCTAAAGCTGACAAGATTATTCTTGCCACTGACCCTGATCGAGAAGGAGAGGCAATTGCTTGGCATGTCAAAGAAATTCTAGAGTCATCATTTAAAAAAGGACAAAAATGTCCACCTTTCGTTCGCTCAAGTTTTTATGAAATTACCAAAGCCGCAGTTCTTGATGCTATCGAGAATCCAAGTGAGATTAGCATGCCTTTGGTTAATGCCCAGCAGGCACGAAGAGTAGTTGATCGCTTGGTAGGTTATGAAGTTTCCCCAGTGCTTTGGCGAAAAGTCCGTCGTGGTCTATCTGCTGGAAGAGTTCAATCTGTCGCTTTACGATTAATTGTCGATAGAGAACGAGAGATCGAAGCCTTTATTCCTGACGAGTACTGGGAAATACAAGTCGCACTCAGCATTGATAAAGTCAACCAAGAGGGCCTATTTATCGAGGGAAAAGCTGCGGAAGTTTTGCCAGATGGCGTTTTCATTGCCGACGTCTTTAATGTAAATGGAGAAACCTTTAAACCAAAAACAGAGGCCGACGTCACTGACGTGATTGGCATGCTACCAACGGCTTTATATAAAGTTGATAATGTTGATCGCAAAGAGCGCAAGCGCGTCAGCTTAGCTCCGTTTACAACTTCTACTCTTCAGCAGGCAGCAGCCACGCGCTTTGGCTGGAGTAGTAAGCAGACGATGGCCGTAGCTCAGAATCTTTATGAAGAAGGTCACATCACTTATCACCGCACTGATTCGTTTAATCTTTCGCAGTCCGCAATCGACATGGCTCGTGGTCACATTTCCAAAGCTTTTGGTCCAGAATATTTGCCAGAAAAAGCCAGAATTTTTCATAGTAAAAGCAAAAATGCTCAAGAAGCTCATGAAGCCATCCGCGTCACCAATGTTACCGTCACGGAGGAAGAAGTGCTTGCATCAGGAGCAAAAATGGAGAAGAGACACGCCCAGCTCTATGATTTAATTTGGAGAAGATTTCTGGCCAGTCAGATGAATCCAGCTATTTATGATCAGACAACAATTACAATTTTAGCGACCCCAGAAGATAAGTCGAATAAAACCGCAGCTTCACTTCGATCATCAGGTTCGATTCTAAAATTCCCCGGTTGGACCCGTCTTTTTCCTGGCAAAGACGACACCTATCTTCCAGATCTTAACGAAAAACAAGAGCTCCAGTATGGCGCCCACGAAGCACAGCAAAAATTCACCTTACCACCTCCTCGCTATAATGATGCTTCGCTCGTTAAAGAACTTGAGAAGCGTGGCATTGGTCGACCTAGTACTTATGCCAGTATTATTTCTGTGATCGTCAGTCGAGGTTATGTCGAGCGTCTCCAAAAAAGATTTTTTGCCTCCGCCGTTGGCATGACTGTGAGCGATTTTCTCTGCAAAAACTTCACCACTTTCATGGAGTACGAATTCACGGCCGAAATGGAAGAAGATTTAGATAGAATTTCTCGTAATGAAAAAGAGTGGCGCGAAGTCGTTCGAGCGTTTTATGGACCTTTCCACAAGAAGGTCGAGGAAGCGCTTGATTCTGCTGAAAGAGCCCAAATTCCAGTTGAGAAAACTGGCGAAGCCTGCCCAGATTGTGGCTCAGCCGAGGGTGGGGAGATAGTTATTCGCTCAGGAAAATACGGCAAATTCATGAGCTGCAGTCGTTTCCCAGAGTGTAAATACACCAAGAATATTGTCGAGACCGTTGAGGGTGTTGTTTGTCCGTTATGTGCAAAAGGCGATGTCGTTGTGAAAAATTCTCGCTGGGGAAAACCGTTCTATGGTTGTAGCACTTACCCAACCTGCGACTGGGCGAACTGGAAAAAGCCAGAGGTTGGCGAGACAATTACTCCTGCCGAGTGGGCGGTAAAACAAGCAGAGAGAGCTGAGAGAAAAGCTAAGTATGCTGAGCGAAACGCGGCAAAGAAGCCAGCAAAAAAAACAACTAAAAAACCCGCGAAGAAAAAAGCTGCGACAAAGAAAATCGCAAAAAAGAAATAGTCATGAACATTGCACTTTTTGGCGGTGCTTTTGATCCTCCACACAAAGGTCACCAATTGGTGGCAAATACTTTATTAGAAGAAAAAAGAGTAGACGAAGTTTGGTTTTTACCAGCTAGCAAGCATCCATTTTTAAAGCCCTTGAGTTCTGGAAAAGATCGCATCTCTATGCTTCAGCTAATTATGAAGCCAGGACTCAGAATTGAAACTTTTGAGCTTGAGACTGACGGTACGAGCTATACTTACAAAACTTTAGTGGCTTTGCGAGAGCGTTTCTCAGATCATAATTTTTCCTTCGTGATTGGCTCTGATAATTTAGAGAGTTTTGATAAGTGGGACAAGTATGAAGCGCTTGTGCGTGAGTTTCCATTTTTTGTTTATCCGCGACCTGGATTTCCAATGGAACCGTTATTTCCAAACATGACCGCGCTTTCAGATAAGGCGACGGTGACAGCATCTTCCACAGAGGTGAGAGAGAGACTTCAGCGAGGCGAGCCAATAAATGACCTTGTGGAGAACGGAGTGGAGGAATATATTTCAAGACAGGGATTATATGTCTGAGCTCTCAAACATCACAAACTTTATTTCCCAAACATTTTCTCAGACTGGGAAAACAAAAGCAGTTATTGCTGTTTCTGGTGGTATTGATTCGTCAGTCGCCTTAACTCTGCTAACCAAGGCCCTTGGTTCTGAAAACGTTTTTCCAGTCATGTTGCCATTTGCGGATCAATCTACTGATGCCTCCAAGAGAATTATTGGCTGGAACCAAATTCCGGAAGAAAATATTCGCGAGATAAATATCGAGAGTTTTGTGAAATCTTTTCAAGAAAAGTTGCAAATAGATGATCCCGTGCGTCTTGGAAATATTAAAGCGCGATGTCGGATGATAGTTGTTTTTGATCTGGCAAAAGAGCTAGGCGCCCTTGTCTGTGGTACAGAAAATAAGTCAGAGAAGCACCTTGGTTATTTCACCAGATTTGGAGATGCAGCCAGTGATATAGAGCCACTTTCTACTCTTTATAAAACTCAGGTACGAGAGCTGGCTCGAGAGCTTGGCTTACCACTAGAGTTTATCGAAAAAGCCCCGTCGGCAGAGTTGTGGAGTGGACAGACTGACGAAGAGGAAATGGGTTTTTCGTACGAGGATGCAGATAAGGTTTTGGTTGAGTTGATTGATAATAAGCGAACGGTTGATGAAATAGTAGCGAGTGGCAAGATTGAAAAATCACTGGTAGAAAAAGTTGCTGGAAGAGTAGAGAGTCAGAAGTTTAAACAGGTGGTGCCGTATGAGTTCAACTCTAGAACTAAATGAAGATGGACAATCTCAGGAGTGCAATGATGAGATGGATCTAAGTCGGCGAAGAGTTGTAGCACTTGGGACAGGACTTCTAGCCATTTTTGTAGGTAGTAGTATCTGTTTCACAGCAATAGAGCTTAGTGACTATTTACGAAGAAAAAAAGTAATTGAGGAGTTTGCCAAGCAATTGAAGTTAATCGTTGATGATATTTTTTCTGAGAAAAATAAATCTAACTTTTCTTATGATAAAAATGTATTTTACATCCAGCCATACAATACTCAGGATGTCAAAATAAATATTCGTGGCTCTTTTATCACTGTATATTATGCTGCTGAAAATCAAGGGCAATGGTTTTGGTACGAGCAATTTACCACCTCTTTAAATAATCATCCAACTATTTTGATGCAGCTGAAGCGCCTAGTGGAACTTTATTTAAAAAGAATCGAATCTGATTTAGAAGACAAGGAAGCCTAGGCCTCTGATTCATCTAAACGGATTCAGCACCTCAATCTGCTCAAACTTCCTAAAGTCTTTTTCATTATCGGTTGCGATGGTTCTGATGCCATCGCCCAGCGCAGTGGCAACGAGATAAACATCAAAGAGCATTTTTCCTGTGAAATTGTATTTTTGACTTAGTTCTAGAAACACAGCAAGTGTATCGGCTGATGGAGTTATGATAGGAAAATTGGAAACAATATCTAATACGACTTTCAATGCTTGATCAATCTTCATTGGGTTTGGAAAGTTGTTGTGTGTGATGACGCGCAGCGTCTCAAGAATATTTTGTTGAGCAATGCATAATGTTGACCTGTGTGATTGTAAAAAACGTCTCGCCTCACTGGATTTTGGAGATGAAGTATTGATCGCATAGATTAAAATATTTGAGTCGACTAAGATCATATCTTCGTGTTTTCTAAAACTTTGGATCATCGTAGATGTCATCTCTGTTGAGATTATCAAGAGGAACTCCAAGGTCGTGGGAGTGAAAGACAATCTTCTTGGCTCTTTTTTTAGAAGCAACATCAATATATTGTCTCAGAGCAAGATTACATAAAGCTTGCATGGACATGTTTTGCTTTTGGGCCAGTCTTTGGATTTGGTCTTTTAAATTTGGTTCGATTCTCATCGTGGTGCGTGCGGTTGTTTGCATAGGAACATTGTGACATATGTATGTCAGTATGTCAAAAATCAATTCTAGTCTTGAAAAAGACATATAATAGACATACAATAGCCTTTATGCAGACACAATCAACACAAATACGAGTCACAGTGCCGCTTCAACTTCAGGGCTTAATGCAAGCCAGGACAGAGAAATATGGTCTTAGTTTGTCTGCTTACATCAAAAATTTAATTATTAATGATGTGAGAGATGTCGAAGTTCCAATTTTTAAAGCATCGGCGCGCACAGAAAAATCATACAAACAAGCCCTTCTGGAACGCGATCAAGCTGTGGCGGTAGATGATATTGATGATTTCTTTGACAATTTATGAAGGAAGTTAGCGTTAGCCCTTCTTTGCGATCAAAATTTCGCCGTTTACAAAAAAAAGACGCAAGATTGTTGCAGAAAATTAGAAAACAGTTAAAACTTTTTTCGACTGATCCAAAACACCCATCTCTCAGAGTGCATAAGCTGGAGGGAAAATTAAAAGACGTTTGGAGTTTATCTGTGACAATGAATATTCGGTTGCTATTTGTTGAAGATAGTACATACTATTTTTTTGACATGGGAACACACGATCAAGTATATAAAAAGTAATTATGCAAAAGACCCCCGACACCCAATACCGAGAACGCTTGCAACTCATCCTTGATGAGGGAACCAGGGTGGAGTCGCAGACGGGGACGGATACGATTAGCTATGTCGGCCTGCCACCCATGCGGTTTAAGCTCGCCAATGGTTTTCCTATGCTCATGGAGCGAAACATGGATCCGAAGACGAGTGAGCGGCTGCCGGTGACGATTTGGCGACAGGCACTCGGTGAGATTATTGCCTTCATGAATGGGGCAAGGACGCAAGCTGAACTAGAGAAGTATGGAGTCAGTTGGTGGTCATCATGGGTGACAGAGAAGAAGTGTCATAAGCGTGGACTTGAGACAGGCGATCTTGGCCCAGGTTCATACGGTGCAGCCTTCCACGATTTCCCGACTGCCGAAGGGACTACTTATAATCAATTCCAAAATATCGTCGAGCAAATTCGCGAGCTTCCACATCTAAAAACGCACTTTATTTCCCCATGGATTCCTCAGTACACGATCAGGGGGAAGGGGAAGACGCAGAAGGTGGTTGTCTGTCCTTGTCACGGCTGGATTCACTTGCTCGTTCATGGCAATAAATTGACTTTACATATGTTCCAGCGCTCTGGCGACCTGCCGATTGGGGTACCGAGTAATATGGTGCAGTATGCAGCCCTTCTGATGATGATCGCTGAAGTCACAGGACTTGAGCCCTACGAATATGTCCATACTATTTCTGATGCGCATATTTATGTAGATCAAATGGAAGCGGTAGAGAAAATGCTTGAAAGAGAGCCGAGGCCTTTCCCAACGATGAAATTAACCAAGAAAACTGATGATATTTTTTCTTTCAGACACACTGATTTTGAGCTTTCGGATTACAATCCGCACCCAGGGATTAAGGGTATTCCGGTCGCGATTTGACCAAAAAAATAAACATGTGTATACTACCTACACATGTTAAGTAAACGTACCAATATACTATTTGAAGAAGAGATGTGGACGCAGCTCTCTAGCCTTGCTAAGAAGCAAAAAACTTCGGTGGGGGATCTAGTGAGGGAGGCCGTGAAGATGCAATACATCCAGAAAGAATCAGCTCAAGAACAGAGAAAGCGCAGGCGAATGGCTGCGCTACAGATTATGAAAGAAGTTGGTTCTAGAATGAAGGGTGGCCCTCTTACCTTTGAGGAATTTAAAGAGCTTCGGGATATGGGAAAAAAATAATTCTATGCAGTTCATTGTAGATTCTTCATATATCATCGCTTATTTAATGCCAGACGAGCAGCGAAAAGAGTCTCAAGAATTTTTTCAAAAAGCGATAATTGAGGATTATGAATTACTTGCTCCAGCAGTGCTGACATTTGAAGTTGGCAACTCTTTGCGATCAGCGGTATTGAGAAGTAGACTCTCTAAAGAGGATGCGCTGAAGCTTTTTAGAAGTTATGACGATCTGTGCATCGATTTGTTTACAGTTAGTGATCATGAAGTATTGGCTCTTGGTTGCAAATATAATCTTTCGTTTTATGATGCTGCATATCTGTGGCTAGCGAGAGAAAAACAAGCTCCGCTGCTTACTTTCGACAGGAAGCTCAAAAAGATTGCAGATAAGTATTTAGGAAATTAATTTATGTCCAAACCAAAAAATAAATTCGTTGATATCGGTAACGCGCGCTTTGAGGATCAAGAAGCAGTCATGGAAGATATTATCGCAGCAGGGCACTGTCCTTTTTGCAAAGAAAATTTAGAAAAATATCATACACCAGCGATTATTAAAGAAACTGAGCACTGGATTTTAACCACAAATAAATGGCCTTACAAGAATACTAGAGTGCATTTATTGGCGATTTTAAAAACACATGTCGAGCATTTGTACGATCTGCCACCAGCTGCGGGAGCAGAGCTAGTCCAGATTTTTGGTTGGGCAGAGCAAGAATATAAAGCCCTTGGTGGCGCTTTCGCGATGCGATTTGGAGATACTGATTACTCCGCGGGAACCATTGCTCATCTTCATGCTCAGTTTATTGTGCCTGATATTAAGGCTGAAGGCTATGAGCCGACAAGATTTAAGATTGGGAAGAATCCGAGGGATTTTTAGAAATCTTATCTTCCGTAGACTTCCTTGCGATGTCAAATTCTAAGCACAACTATTTGTTTTTTATCTTGATCAAGATCAAAAACCACTCTATGATTGCCAATTCTCCAGCGGTACTCTCCAACTTTTGAGTTAACGAGTTTTTTGCTGTAGGGGAGTGGATCTTGTGAATATATTTCTAGTTTTTTCTTAAGTCTCTTTTTAGTGATCGAATCAAGTTTGTCGATATCTTTTTTTGCTGATCTTGTGAACAAAACTGTGAATAGACTCATGCGTCAGAAAATACCTCTTCGAGGCTGAAAACATCACCATTTTCATATTCCTCACGAGCTGTTTTTATAGATTTGACATAAGATTTATCGGCCAGTTCAAGTAACTCCTCGAAAAAATCAATGTTAACGAGAGCAGAGTTGAGTTTACCGCGCTTGGTTACTATTAAATAATCTCTAGTGTCATCTACGAGACTTAGATTTGCGGAAAAGTTATTTCGTAGCGCTGTGGTTGTTGCGAATTTCATACAATTCAATTGTACATTTCAAATGTATTAAAAACAATAACTAAGGGTCTTGTAACCTTTAGCACATGACAATGTGTTAATATGGTTGCAAGATCAATGAAAAATAAGTATTGCAAACGATCACGGCTCAGTGAGCACAA